>Ga0209270_1000172_pt1 | contig 165764 bp, 140 predicted proteins | sample MTBAKSrepl1MetaG_FD_187456 | JGI IMG/M metagenome (GOLD analysis project Ga0209270, IMG submission 187456) | Enrichment culture microbial communities from Arthur Kill intertidal strait, New Jersey, USA, that are MTBE-degrading - MTBE-AKS1... | ecosystem: Environmental > Aquatic > Marine >... | reverse complement strand
GGATATAAGGCAAGGCCGGTGCCAGAAGGCTGCATGGGTAATATCGCTACTATAATCAAAGAGATACGCAACACCCACCCGCCCGCAACCGGTTACATGGATTACGGTATCGTGATCATGGTCACGCACCCGTGATCGTAGGGACGCTGGCGGGGGTAAACTCTGGCTTTACTTTTGTCCGGAACGGAATAATATAAACGTATGCAGGTAATTTTCCATGAGGACTTTTATGAGGTCTACACCTATGACCCGGCGGCCGAAGCCGGGCGCATGGAGGCCGTCGTTGAAGTGATCCGGCCGCACGTGGAATTCATTACGGCTCAAGCCGCTCAGCCCGAGGACATCGCGGCGGTGCATTCCCAGCGCCATATCGATTCCATCCGCGGCCAGGGCCTCTACGACATCGCGGCCCTGGCGGCCGGCGGTGCCATTCAGGCGGCCAGGCGCGGACTTGAAGAGCCCTGTTTTGCCCTGATCCGACCGCCCGGACACCATGCCTCGGTGGATTCAGCCTGGGGCTTCTGTTTCTTCAACAACATGGTCGTGGCGCTCACGCATCTCAGAAAAGCCGGCTTGATCAAAAGCGCCTATGTCCTGGACATCGATCTGCACTTCGGGGACGGCACGGTCAATATCCTGGATGGCCAGGACTGGGTCAGGGTGTACAATATCGCCGCCCATGACCGCCTGAGGTATGTGCGTGAGGTGCTGGACGAGATGAAACACTGTCAAGCGGACATCATCGGCATTTCGGCCGGCTTCGACAACCATGCCCAGGACTGGGGCGGGGTGCTTGAAACAGAAGACTATCATGCCATCGGCGAAAGCGTTCGCGCCGCCTCGCTCCGTAACGGCGGGGGCTGCTTCGCGCTGCTTGAAGGCGGCTATAACCACAAGGTCCTGGGGCACAATGTCCTGGCCTTGATCAAGGGCCTAAGCGCGCGGCCGTAAAATACAGCTGCGGTCTTTTAGCCGGTGGTGTGACAATAGACGTACCCGGTGTCGGCCTCGATGCGTATCAGACAATCCTCGCTCTCGTATTGCCAGTAGCCGCGCTCGTATTCAAGGTCTCCCCGGCACGGGCACCCGCATTCGGTCATGATCAAGGTGGCATCGTCCTTGTCGAGCGGCAGGTTCACCGGGCGGGAAAGAATGATTTTGATGGAAAGCCCGCCGAAGTCCATCTCGATCCAGGCCGCCACCACGGTCGAGTCCGAACCGGAGCAGGCGATGATGAGGATCAGGGCGGCGGCGGATAAACCCGCCGCCCATGGGAAAGCAGGGTGCAAAACCGCATGCGTTTCAGGTGAAGAAACCGATCTCGCGGGCATAGGTGCTTTGCCTCTGCCAGGGAAGGCCGGGATGGGCGGCCGTGATGGTGTCGTCCCCCAGGAACTTCACGCAGGCCTCGTCCAGGGCCAAAGGCGAGGCCCCGGAAAGGAATCCGAAGTCCGGGGCGATGATCTCCGTTTTTCCCGGCAAGCAGTCGCACTCGGCACTCACCTTGATCAGCGCATTGACGAGCACGGATTTTTTCCGGATATGCCTCCAGACCGCGGCCGCGGTTTCCACGAGCTTTTCCTGAAAGGCCTCGGGGGATGAGTTCCACATGATCTTCAAGGCCGTCTCCGGGCAGGCGGCAATGCATTGCGCGCACCCGATGCAGCGTTTGAGGTCGTACTGTGGGTCTTGATCGGGGAGCATGCCGGCCGCTCCACTGGGGCAGACCTCCACGCACACACCGCAGCGCACGCACTTCCCGGGTATGAGCGTCGGACGGACATCGGCGTGCATGCGCTGTTTCTGTGCCCGCGAGGCGAAGCCCATGGAGAGGTTTTTGATGGCGCCGCCGTAGCCTGAGGCCAGGTGGCCCTTGAAATGGGAGAAGATAAAAAAGCCCTGGGTTTTGTGCACGAGCGATGTCACCTGCACGGTCTGGAAATGTTTGTAGCCGGCCGGAAGGTCGATGACATCGCGGCCGTCCATGCCGTCGGCGATCACGAGCGGGCAGCCGAGAAAATCCGCGGTGTAGCCGTTGCGGGCCGCGGTTTCCAGGGAGTCTTTTCCTAAGCGACGGCCACCCGAGTACAGAACCGTGGTGTCGAAGATAAAGGGTTTGGCACCCAGGGAGCTCAGCCAGTTCACGATCGCGCGCGCATAGACCGGTTCAAGGAAGCTCTCATTGCCGCGCTCTCCCCAGTGGAGCTTGATCCCCACCGTTTCTCCGGCCGTAAAAGGATGCGGGAGTTTTACCAGCAAGGCCTCCAGGGCCGCTATCGCTCCCGTCTGGGTACCATCCGTTCCTGAAAATCGTATCTCCACATGACCTCCCTTTTTGGGTGTCAGGGGGGCGCCAGATCCTATTTGATATCCGCTCCGGTAGGCGGCCGCGGAACGGCCGGCTTCGAATAGTCCTCGCCGCGTTTGTCGCGGTCGCGTTTGCGCTCCTGGCATAAGAAGAGCAGGGCGGCGGCGTTGGCCTTGACATGGGCGAAGATGCTCTCCGGGCCGGAATAGGCAGCATGCTGTTCCAGATTGTCCTGGAGTTCTTTGATGATATGGTTCAGCGTCTCCTCGTGCAGCTCATGTTTTATTTTGATTAATACTTTTTTCGCATCGTCATCGGCGCTCATGCCATCCTCCTTTTTCATCGGTGATCATAGGCTACCTCATCTACCCGGCGGGGGTCAACCGTTTTTGGCCTGCCGGCGGCGGGTGTCGGCGTTCAAGAAGATGGGTTTGTCGGGGCATCGGGGAGGGCTGTGCCGAGTGGTCGCGAACATGTCAGGGTTGCCTGGCTTGCAGGCTGTTTTTCCCTTGACTTTATGGATTGATTCAATTACTGGAAGCTCATTCAGAAGGCAAAAGAGACGATAAGAGAGCCATCGATTGTTTCCCATACAGACACAAGTCTTTAATTAATCACCGAAAGGAATTTGACATGCATTTAGAAGAGCTCAAAAAGCTGGGGCCCAAGGAACTGCTCGAAGCCGCTAATTCCCTGGAGATCGAGGGTTCCGCCACCATGAGCAGACAGGAGCTTATCTTCGCTATCCTCCAGGCCACGGCGGAAAAGGAAGGTTACATATCGGGCGAGGGCATCCTCGAGATCCTCCCGGACGGCTTCGGTTTCCTGCGCTCCGCCGATTACAGTTACCTGCCCGGGCCGGACGATATCTATGTTTCGCCCTCGCAGATCCGGCGCTTCAATCTGAAGGTCGGCGATGAGGTGCGCGGCCAGATCCGGCCGCCCAAGGACGGTGAACGTTACTTCGCCCTCTTGAAGCTTGAGACGATCAACGGCTCACAAACGGAAGACGCCAAGCACCGCGTGCCCTTCGACGAGCTCACTCCGCTCTATCCCGAGGAGCGCTTCACTTTGGAGACCAAGACCGACAACCTGACGGGTCGCACGCTCGACCTGTTGGCCCCCATCGGCAAGGGGCAGCGCGGCATCATCGTATCGCCGCCCAAGGCCGGCAAAACCATGATGCTTCAGAGCATCGCCAACAGCATCACCGTCAACCATCCCGAGGTGATCCTGATGGTCCTGCTCATCGATGAGCGGCCGGAAGAGGTCACGGACATGCGCCGCACGGTCAAGGGCGAGGTCATCGCCTCGACCTTCGACGAACCCGCCTCCCGGCACGTCCAGGTGGCGCGTATGGTGATCGAGAAGGCCAAGCGCTATGTGGAATACCGCAAGGACGTGGTGATCCTGCTCGACTCGCTGACGCGCCTGGCTCGGGCTCATAATACGGTCTGCCCGCCCTCGGGCAAGCTCCTCTCGGGCGGCATCGACGCCAATGCCCTGCAGAAGCCCAAGCGCTTCTTCGGCACGGCGCGCAATATCGAAGAGGGCGGCAGCATCACCATCATCGCCACGGCCCTGATCGATACGGGCTCGCGCATGGATGAGGTCATCTACGAAGAGTTCAAGGGCACGGGCAACATGGAGATCCATCTCGACCGCACCATGATGGAACGTCGCGTATTCCCGGCCGTGGACATCTCCAAGTCCGGTACGCGCAAGGAGGAGCTCCTGATCCCGCAGGAACAGCTCGACCGCATCTGGATCCTGCGCAAGCTCTTGAGCCCCTTGAACCCCATCGACAGCCTTGAATTTCTGCTGGACAAACTCAGCAAGACGGATAATAATACGCATTTCCTGGAAGCAATGAACAAGTAAGGAGCAAGCAAGATGAAGAAGGACATACATCCGAAGTACGAAGAGACGACCGTGACCTGCGCCTGCGGCAATACCTTCACGACCCGTTCCACCAAGCAGGACATCCGGGTCGAGATCTGCAGCGCCTGCCACCCCTTTTATACCGGACAGCAGCGCGCCACCTCTGCGGCCGGCAAGGCTGAGCTGTTCCGCCGCAAGTACGGGGATTACCTGAAAAAGAACAACCAGTAACCTTAAACTATGCTGGAACGTTTACAGGAGATCAAGGATCGCTACGACGAAATCAACCATCTCCTGGCCGACCCCGATCTTCCCAAGGACCGTGAGCGCTATACCCAGTTAACCAAGGAGCATGCCGGCCTCGAAGAGTATATGGGCCCCTATCGCAGGCTCATGGAGCTCGAAGAGGAGATCTCCAGACATGCCGTCATGCAGGATGACCCTGATCCGGAGATGCGCGAACTCGTGCGCGATGAGCTGGAAAGCCTGCGAGCCGAGAAGGCGCAGATCGAACAGACCATCCGCACCCTTTTCATCCCCCGCGACCCCAACGACGACAAGGGTGTCATCCTCGAAATCCGCGCCGGCACGGGCGGCGAGGAGGCCGCGCTTTTCGCCTCCGACCTGTTCCGCATGTATGCGCGCTATGCTGAATCCCAAGGTTGGAAGGTCGAAGTCTTAAGCCAGAACGACACCGGCAAGGGCGGCCTCAAGGAGGTTATCGCCGGCATATCGGGCAGGCGCGTCTATGCCAAACTCAAGTACGAGAGCGGGGTGCACCGTGTGCAGCGCGTGCCGGTCACCGAGGCCTCGGGACGCATCCATACCTCGGCCGTCACCGTGGCCATCCTGCCCGAGGCGCAGGAGGTCGATATCGATATCGACCCCAAGGACTTGAGGATCGACACCTACCGCTCGTCCGGCAGCGGCGGCCAGCATGTCAACAAGACCGAGAGCGCCATCCGCATCACCCATATCCCCACCGGCCTGGTGGTCACCTGCCAGGATGAAAAATCGCAGCACAAGAACAAGGCCAAGGCCATGACCGTGCTGAGGGCGCGGCTCTATCAGAAGGCCCAGGAAGACCAGCACAACGAGATCGCGCAGGAACGCCGCTTGCAGGTGGGGACCGGAGACCGCAGCGAGCGCATACGCACCTACAACTTCCCCCAGGGACGCATCACCGACCACCGCATCAACCTTACCCTGCACAAGCTCTCCGCCGTGCTGGAGGGCGACCTGGACGAGATCGTCGAGGCCCTGGCCACCGAGTCCCAGGCGCAAGCCCTCAAGCAGACCGGGACATAACAGTTGGAATGTTTTTCCCATTTTACATTCAAGATGACACCGAGGAGGCCAGGAGGAAGCGACGCAGGTGTACATGTTTAGTACTCCGAGTCGCTGACGACGCAGCCGACAAAGGTGCCGCTTGAATGCAAATGGGAAATATAACCATTCGCCAGGCTATCACCTGGGCAAATGGTATCCTCTCCGAAGCCTCAATCGAATCCGCCCGGCTCGACGCCGAGATCCTTATCCTGCATGTCACGGGTCTTGAGCGTGTCCAGCTCTACACGCGCAGCGAGCAGGAGCTCGGCGCCGCCCAACATGCGCGCTATACGGAGCTCATAGCCAGGCGGGCCAGGGGCGAACCGGTGGCCTATCTCGTGGGCCAGAAGGAGTTCTATGCCCTTGACTTCACGGTTGGCCCGGCCGTGCTCATCCCGCGCCCCGAGACCGAGATCCTGGTAGAAAAGGCCGCAGCCTGGGCATCATCCGGGGCGCACGTGCTGGAGATAGGCGTGGGCTCAGGCGCGGTGATCGTAGCCTTGGCCAAAGAGAGGCCGGATCTCAAGCTCTTCGGCCTGGATATCAGCCCGGAAGCACTCAAGACCGCACGCCATAATGCCCGCCGTCACGGGGTGTCCGATCGGATTCACCTCTTTGTGGGCGATACGCTTTCGGCCGTTGGTGCGCGCTTCTCCTTGATCCTGATGAATCCTCCCTATATCGCACGGCGTGAGGCGTACGCTCTTAGCCCCGAGGTGGCGCGGTATGAACCGGACGTAGCCCTTTTTGGTGGAAATGACGGGCTCGATGTTATAAGGAAGATCTTGTCCATGGCAGCAGGCAATTTGCTGCCGGGAGGCCGCTTGCTGATGGAGTGCGGGTATGATCAGCAGTCGTCCGTCACCCGCCTCGTTCAAGCCGCGGGGGGCCTTCGGCTGAGGGAATGGATAACCGACCTGGGTGGGATACCCCGCGTCGTGATCGTGGAGAAGGCAAATGGATAATTTCGTCATTGAAGGCGGGCGGGAACTCAAGGGCGCCGTCAAGGTATCGGGCTCCAAAAATGCGGCCCTGCCGATCCTGTGCGCCGCCATCCTGGCCGATGGGCCCTGCACCTTCCATAATATACCGGACCTCATGGATATCAGCACCATGGTCGAGGTGCTCTCCGTCCTGGGCATCAAGGCCCACAAGCCTGGGCCCGGCACCTTGGTCATGGATCCGTCGGAGATCATCTCCTATGAGGCGCCCTATGATCTGGTCAAGAGCATGCGCGCCTCGATCCTGGTTCTGGGGCCGCTCCTGGCCAAGTTCAAGCGTGCCAAGGTGTCGCTGCCCGGTGGGTGCGCCATCGGTGTGCGGCCGGTCGACCTGCACCTGAAGGCCTTGACCAAGATGGGCGCCAATATCGAGCTCTCGCACGGGTATATCGTGGCCTTTACCGATGGGCTCAAAGGGGCGCACATTATCTTCGAAAACACTACCGTAGGCGGCACCGAAAACATCATGATGGCCGCCACCCTGGCCGAGGGCACCACCATCATCGAGGGCGCGGCGCGCGAGCCCGAGATCCCGGACCTGGCCGAGGCCCTCAATAAAATGGGGGCGCATATCGAAGGCGCCGGCACCGGCACGATCAGCATAGAAGGCGTGAAAGCGCTCAGCGGTTGCGAACACACCGTCATACCGGACCGTATCGAGACCGGCACGCTCATGGTGGCCGCCCCCATTACCAAAAGCCGGCTTACGATCACCGGCGTACGGAGCGACCATAATAGCGCCGTCGCTGAAAAGCTCAGTGAGATGGGCATCGTCATTTCGGAAAAGGACCATGATATCATTGAGGTGGACGGCAAGGTGGATCTCAAGCCCATGGAACTGACCACCGCTCCTTTCCCGGGTTTCCCGACCGACATGCAGGCCCAGATCATGGCCCTGGCCTGCGTGGCGGGTGGAGCGTCGAGCATCACCGAGAACATCTTCGAGAACCGCTTCATGCATGTGCCGGAACTGATGCGCATGGGCGCCAACCTGGAGGAAAAGGGCCGCACCGTCATCGTGCGCGGTATTGAGCGGTTCCAGGGGGCCTCGGTCATGGCCACCGACCTGCGCGCCTCCGCCTGTCTGGTGCTGGCGGCCTTGAACGCCAAGGGGCTGACCGAGATTCGGCGCATTTACCACCTCGACCGCGGCTACGAAGCCCTGGATGAAAAGCTCGCCATCTTAGGGGCGCGCGTGGAACGCAAAAAAGGCGGCCTGTAATGGAGCAGATCTCCACGCGCACGCCCGGTTGGGAAAAACGTCTGGACATGGTCCTTTCGCGTTCCCGCTCCGTATCGGCCGATATCGACCGCACCGTGTCCGAGATCATCACGCGGGTGAGGACCCAGGGCGATCGGGCCATGGCGGCCCTGACGAGGAAACTCGACCGCTTCGATCCGGACAAGGAAGGCTTCTGCATAGACCCGGACATGATGGCCCATGCGGCCGGCCGTATCGAGCCCGAGCTGTACGAGGCGCTGGCCGTTGCCGCCGAGAGGATCAGGGCCTTCCACAGCCACCAGCGCGAGGAATCCTGGACCATAACGGATGCCACCGGCTCCATCCTGGGCCAGAAGGTCACCCCGGTTAACCGCGCCGGCATCTATACCCCGGGCGGGCGCAACGCCTTCCCCTCCACCTTGCTCATGAACGTCATCCCGGCCCAGATCGCGGGGGTGGATGAGATCGTGGTGGTATCACCCACGCCGGATGGCCGGGTGAACGACACCCTCCTGGCCGCGGCGCATATCCTGGGAATAGGGCGCATCTTCCGTATCGGCGGGGCCCAGGCCGTGGCGGCCCTGGCGTTTGGAACCGAGAGCATCCCCAAAGTTGATGTCGTAGTCGGACCGGGCAACATCTACGTGGCGCGCGCCAAGGCCCAGCTCCAGGGTATGATCGGCATCGACGCCATCGCCGGGCCGTCCGAGATCGTGGTCATCGCCGATAAAGGTGCGAGCCCTAGCTGGATCGCCTGCGATCTGTTGTCCCAGGCCGAGCACGACCCCATGGCCTCGGCCATGCTCATCACACCGGAAGAAACCTTGGCCGCGGCCGTGCTCGATCACCTCGAGCGCGAACAGGCAAGTCTGCCGCGGCGTGAGATCACCGCGCGTTCGCTAGCCGACCATGGGGCCATTATTATCACGCGCGATCTTGATGAGGCCATCGCCATCGCCAACACCATCGCCCCCGAACACCTCGAGCTCATGCTGGCCGACGCCATGACCCATCTCAACAAGATCAGGAACGCCGGGGCCGTGTTCCTGGGCTACCACTGTATGGAAGCCATCGGCGACTATGTCGCCGGACCCAACCACACGTTGCCCACGGCCGCTACGGCCCGCTTCTCCTCCGCCTTAGGGGTCTACAATTTCCTCAAGCGCACCTCGATTGTGGGGATGTCGCCCCAGGCCGTACACGAACTGGGACCCATGGCCGCCCGAATGGCGCGTTCCGAAGACCTGGAGGCCCATGCACGCTCCGTGGACTGCCGCCTTACATGACCCCATCCTGAAACGCATCGCCGACCTCTTTACCCCGGACGACTACCTCGTGGGCGGTTGCGTGAGGGACTTCTGTTTAGGCCTTCCTCCGGCGGACTTCGACCTCGTCAGCTTCGGCGATGTCTGGAAGCTGGCCGGAAGAATCGCCGAACGCTTGGGGAGCCATGCCTTCTGGATGGACAAAACCCGCGCCATCGCCCGCATCGCCACCGGCGAGCCGCCCATCAAGATCGATGTCTGCGCGCCCAAGGCCGCCACCATTGACGCCGACCTGGCCGAGCGTGACATTACCATCAATGCCATGGCCTTGCATCCGACCACGCAGGCCCTGATCGATCCGCTGGGAGGGGGGGCCGACCTTGAACAGCGCCGCATCCGTATCATCGCCGAGAAGAACCTGGCCGACGACCCCTTAAGGGTCTTGCGCTGCCTGCGTTTCAGCCTGCAGCTGGACTGCACCCTTGACGAAGAGACCGGCTCCGCCCTGACACGCCAGGCGTCGCGTCTCAGCGCTGTGGCCCCGGAGCGTATCAAACAGGAACTGAATGCCGCCCTGGCGCTACCCGGCGGGGCAAGGATCTTCGATCGCATGTATGCCTACAACCTGCCGCTGTTTCCCCAGTACGTGGACATCGACCAGGGGCCGCACCACCGCTGGCCCCTTATCCGCCATGCCGTGCTGGCTGCCCAGGAGACCGAAAGCCTTCTGGATAAGGCCGAAACCTATCTGCCCGGCATAGGCGACTATTTCGCGGAGCGGATAGAAGACGGGGTGCCGCGCGCCAGCATCCTGAAGCTCGCGGCCTTTCTGCACGACATCGGCAAACCAGAGGCGCACACGCTTGATGCCGATGGCGTGGTGCACTTCTACGGTCATGCCCAGGTCGGGGCCCGACAAACCGCGGAGGCCTTGAAAAACCTGCGCTACGCCACCCAGACCATCCGGATCGCCTCCGGAATCGTGGAACACCACATGCGCGTCCTGGAGCTGGCCGTGGGCGGCGTCATCACCAACCGGGCCATGCACCGCTTCTTAAGCGCCACCATCGGGTTTACTCCCGAGATCCTGCTCCTCACCATCGCCGATGCCGAAGCCACCGGCAAGGACCCGGCCTATGCCGGCGCCCGGCCGGATATCGAGGCTGTTGTCAGAAGCATCTGGACGTATTATCGTGAGGTCTTTTGCATAACCCGTCTGGCGCCCTTATTGAGTGGTCATGATATCATGCAGGCCCTGGATATCCCGACGGGACCGGATGTAGGAGAGGCGCTTGTCATGGTCGAAGAAGCCCGCGCGGATGGGCTCGTCCAGGACCGGGACGAGGCCCTGGAGTATCTGAGAAAGCACAGAAAGTCTTAATCCTTCCCCTTTTTTTCCCTGCGGAGCGTGGAAATAAAGGGCGCCGATCATGCTGGTTCCGCGTTCATTTGACAAGGGAAGTTACCCTTCTTATTATTATCAATCACAAGTGTATGGAGGCGGGTATTCTGAAAAATTGACCCTGGCGCCGTGCGTAGCGCCAGACAGATGGAATCCAGGGAATGTCGATGTCGGGGCATGGTTCGGGAAGGTCGAATAAGCAGCATGTACACATTCTGCAGCAGACCGAGGTGCAGCTGGAGATCTTCAAGCGTTTCGTGGAAACATCCGGCCAGGCCTTGGGCATGGCCGATCTGGATGGACGGGTTTTCTTTGTAAACTCCAACCTCTGCCGCATGCTGGGCCGGGACAACCCCGAACAGGTTTATCGGCATGATCTTTTCGACTTCTATTCTCCAGAGACCATCCAACGCCTTAAGCGGGAGATCCTTCCGCAGGTGCGGCAAGACGGGCAGTGGGTCGGCGAACTGAGCCTGATCGATGCCCAAGGCCGGGCCACACCCACGATTGAAAACATTTTTCTCCTCCGGGACGACATAGGCAAACCGTTGTGCTTTGCCACGGTATTGACTGATATATCCGAACGTATCCGTATGGAAGAGGAGCTCAAAACCTATCGCGACCAGCTTGAGCGCCTGGCCGCCGAGCGCACCTCAGAGCTGGAAAAGAAAAATGCCCAGCTGAACGCAGAGATTATCGAACGCAAACAGGCCGAGAAAGAGCGCACACGCCTGACGGCCATCCTGGATAACACCAGCGACCTGGTTGGTGCGGCTTCCCCGGATGGACATGGCTTGTATATGAATGCAGCCGGCCGCCGCATGGCGGGATTTGGCGATGATGAAGACCTGAGCAAACGCACTATGTCGGAGGTGCATCCGGCCTGGGCCTGGCCTTACGTTGAGAAGGTTGGCATCCCAACAGCAATAAAACAGGGCGTCTGGGAGGGTGAGACCGTCATCGTGAATCACCAGAACGGCACGGAGATACTGGTCTCGCAGGTGATCATGGTGCACCGTACCACTAATGGCGAAATCGATTTTATATCCACCATCATACGCGACATCAGCGAGCGCAAGCGGGCCGAGGAGGACTTAAGGGAAAGCGAGGAAAAATTCCGCACCATCGTGGACAACATGCAGGACGCGTTCTTCCGCTGCGATTTAAGCGGCGAACTCGTTTATACAACCGCGTCCGCGGCGCGTCTGCTCGGATGTTCTTCCGCTGAAGAGATGGTCGGCCTGAAGGTCATGGATTTTTATTACAATCCTGAGGAGGCGGAAAAACAGTTTGAAATTCTCCAATCGCAAGGAAGGCACGTGCATTACGAAGTAACCCTCAAGCGCCGGGACAACGGCCAACCGGTCGTCGTCTTAGCCAACAGCCAGTTCTACCGCAACAAAGACGGCACGATCATCGGCATAGAAGGGGTCTACAGTGATATCACTGATCGCAAGCAGGCCGAGGAGGCTCTGCGTAAGTCGGAGGCAAAATATCGCCTCCTGCATGACAGCATGCGGGACGCCTTTGTAAGTTGTGCATTGGAAGGTACGATCATGGAATTCAATCAAGCCTATGTGGATATGCTCGGATACGATCAAGCCGAGCTCGATAAGCTAAATTATAGGAATGTTACTCCGGAAAAATGGCATGCCTTCGAGGAAGAGATACTTGAAACCCAGGTCTTTCAACAGGGCTATTCCGATGTCTACGAAAAGGAGTACCGGAGGAAAGACGGCGTGATCTTTCCGGTGGAATTGCGCACCGTACTCCTGAGGGACGATGCCGGCAATCCCTCCGGCATGTGGGCCATTGTGCGCGACATCAGCGAGCGCAAGCGCGCGGAGGAGGCGCTTCGGAAGAGCGAGGAAAAATATCGTCGCATCATTGACACGGCCAACGAGGGCATATGGATAGTAGATGCCGATCTTCGAACTAACTTTGTCAATGCTCGGTTAGCCGAAATGATCGGGTATAACGGGGAAGAAATGATTGGCCAAAGGTTCGAGTCCTTTTTGTTTGAAGAGGATCTGGCGGATCACGAGAAAAGGATAGAAGCTCGCAGAGAAGGTGCGTCAGATCATTATGAGCGACGCCTGCGCCATAAAGATGGACATGCCGTTTTAGTCCTATTATCAGCCACGCCTATCCTTGATAACGAGGGTCATTTCCAGGGTTCCTTTGCCATGATCACCGACATCACCGAGCGCAAGCGAACGGAAGTGGAATTGCAGAAGCTGGCGTCGGTCATCATGCACTGCAGCGAGCTGGTGAACCTGGCGACCCCTGACTGGAAGATAACCTACCTGAATGAGGCCGGGATAAGGATGCTGGGGATCTCGGCTGATGAGCTCGAGGGGATGGATATTAAGCAGGTTATTCCCGACCACTTGATGGAAAAGGTTCGGAAAGAGGTTCTACCGGCCATGGCGGCGGGTGGTTGGGAGGGAGAGCTGGAATATAAGAATCTCAAGACCGGGGCGCTGACCGCTGTGTACGCTACGATATTCTTGGTTAAGGACCCTAAAACCGGCGTCCCGCTCTACCATGCCAATGTATCGCTGGATATCAGCGCGCGCAAGCAGGGCGATCAGGCCCTTAAGGAGAGCCTGGAACTTCTGGCCGATGCCGAGCGCATTGGGCGCACTGGCAGCTGGAAAATGGACGTGTCCCGGAATGAGTTCACCCTGTCGGCGGGCATGCGCAGGATCATGGGGTTTACGGAGCAGGAAACGATTACGTTTGAATCCATACAGTCCCGTCTGTACCCGGATGAGCTTGATGATCTGCTGGCAAAATGGCGGCAGAGTATTGATAAAAGGTCGCCTTTTACAGCGGAATATCGGGTCCTGCTCCCTGATGGGACAATCCGCTATACCGTTGGAACGGCAGAAGCACTATGTGATTCTCAAGGCGAGCCGCTTTTCCTCCATGGCAGCATCCAGGACATCACCGAGAGGAGAGCCCTGGAAGACGAGCTGATCAAGGCCCAGAAGCTCGATTCCATCGGCACGCTGGCCGGTGGTCTGGCGCACGACTACAACAACCTCCTGACCGCCATCATGGGTAATATGGAGCTGGCAAAGGTGCATGCCGGCAAGAACCATCAGGCCCAAGCCTACCTGGCCAAAGCGCAAGAGGCGGCCCTGACGGCGCGGGACCTCACCCGACAGCTCATCACCTTCTCCCAGGGCGGCTACCCACAGGGCGAGGTCATGCCGGTCCAGGAGCTCCTGACCGAGTCCGTCAGGTTGGTCCTGAGCGGTTCCAATACCAGGATCTCCTGGCGGATCGCGGATGATCTTCCAGAGGTGAAGATCGATGCCAACCAGATCCGCCAGGTGATCCACAATATCGTGATCAATGCCCAGGAAGCCATGCCGCAAGGGGGAACGCTTCTTATCGAGGCGGATAAGATCATTCTCGGACCCGATAACCCCTTGCACCTGGCCGAAGGGATCTATGTCCGGCTGGCCTTCCGGGATGAGGGACGGGGGATTAAAGCCGAAAACCTGCCGAAGGTATTCGATCCCTACTTCACCACCAAGGATTTGGGACAGGTAAAAGGCATGGGGCTTGGCCTCTCGATCTGCTATTCCATCATCAAGCGCCACGTCGGGCATATCATCGTGGACTCCACCTTTGGCATCGGCACGACCGTAGCGCTATATCTCCCGAAAGGATATGCATAATAGCGTTTTTTTAAGGCGTGTTGAGGTTTTATTTTTTTTTGTATTCTGGTATACAGGTCGCATGAAGGTCAACGATTGGATGGTACGCAACGTGATCACCATCGGTCCGGGCGCCAGCGTCAAGGATGCCTTGGGGATCATGAAGAAACATTCTTTACGGCATTTGCCGGTGGTCGACAACGGTGTTTTTGTGGGGCTGCTCACGTCCGGCGACGTCAAGCAGGCCATCCTGACGTGCATGCTCGATACCCTGACTGTCAAGGAGGTCATGCTGGCCAATCCGTACACCATCCGGCGCGAGAACTCCCTGGAGGATGCGGCGCGTCTGGTATACGAGAAGAATATCGGCTGCCTGCCGGTGGTCGAGGACGGCGAAGTCATGGGCATCCTGACGGTCAACGATATCCTCAAGGCCTTCATCGATATCATGGGCGTGCTCAAGGCCGGCAGCCGCATCGATGTGATCCTCAAGCATGTGCACGGGTCGTTCGATGAGGTCGTGTCTTTGGTCGAGGCCAAGGGCGGGTTCATCATCAGCGTGGGCATGAGCTTCAGTGAGGATGACACGATCCACCACTTCCGCGTCTCGGGCGGCGATTGTCCGGCCATAGCGGAGGAATTGGCTCGCTTGGGCTATCGGGGAGTACGCGTCGTCGACTAGTAAATTAGGAGTGCGATGCCCGGGTGCGACGCGCCAGAACTTCGCATATCTTTGTCGCTGGCTCGCCCCGGGAGCTGCGACATACGTGAGTATGTCTCGCTCCGTGGCTCGTCGCTCCTCGATCTGCTTTGTTCTGACGTGCCGCACCCCTCATAGCGCAACCGGTAGGTTAAAGACATCCCATTCTGCGATAGCCTCTTGGATATCACCATTCCAACACTGATATCTCCTTGACGGCTCCATGGGTTACGGCAATAATGGCAAATGGAAGCCCGTCTGGATAAGCAGTAATAGGCCATAACGTAGGATGGGTGGAGCGTCAGCGTAACCCATCACGTATTTGCCGAATCATGTTTCTTTTACCGTTCATTATTCATAAAATTCACCGATATTCCGGTCGTTATATATATCACCTCCGCCCCAATCATGCGGGTATATCCCGCGTTCAACATAGACATGAAAGGTTGAATACGGCCAATCAATCACACGTGAGACATGGCCATGTTTGACGGGATTGAAGTGGATGTAATCCACATGACGCTTCCAATCATTTTCATCGCGAATGGTATGCTCCCAATAGCGACGCTGCCATATTCCCCGTTCACCTTTGGCTTGCCGGGAAGCAGAGCGCATTTCGGTTTTCGGCGATCCTTTAGAATAGGCCGCCTTCAATTTCTTCCAGCGGGTTGCATAATCATGGTCGTTTTCAGGGAGCGTCCACATGCAGTGCAGGTCCTCAGGCAAAACAACGAGGGCTAACAGATCAAATGGATGAATCGAGTGAACCTTCCGGAATGCATGCCGCAAGAGATCGATCTCATCGATCAATCGTGAGCTCTTGCGATTAGCCAGGGCAACTGTAAAAAAGTACGTGCCACCCGGTACATAATTTCTTCGATAATTGGTCATATATGCCAAATTCTCCGTTGTCTAGCGATGGGTTTCGCTGACGCTCCACCCATCCTACAACTACAACCTGCGATCAATCCTCATTACCCGGCAAGTTTATGATGTTCAGAATCTGCTCCGGGGTCATGTCTTGGATGGCGATGACCTTGGTGCGGGATCTGTCGCCCTGGATGAGCGAAAGGCGCGAGGGCGCGATGTGAAGTGACTTGGCGATGAGCTTGATCAGGGCCTTATTGGCCTGGCCTTCCACGGGTGGTGAGTTCAGGCGAATGGTGAGCTGATCGTCCTGGACCTTTTCGATGCGGTTGCGTGGTGCGTTGGGGTACACCCGGCAGGTGAGGACGGTATCCCCGCCCTTACTGCGTATCCACATCTCCGATCTCCTTGAGCCAGGTCTGGGAGGCCTCCAGCTTGCCTTTGAGATCGGCGAAGAGACTTACTTTTCTGTTTTTCAGTTCGATAATTTGCCGTTCCAGGTTGACCTTGGCCTTCTCGACCTCGAAAATGATCTCGCGGGCCTTTTGCCGGGCGAGCTCCTCGCGGTCGCGGGCCTCCTGTTCGGCCTTTTCGATCAGGAGCTGCCCCCGCTCCTGCATGGATGTGGCGCGTTGTTCCGCGTCGCTGATGATGCGCTGGGCGTCATAGTTGGCCTGCGCGAACTTTTCATCCGAGAAGCGTTTGGCCTGGATGAACAGTTCCTCCAGGTCGCGCTGCTTGGCCCGCAGGTGCTCCAACTCGGTTTTGAGGGCGTGGTTCTCATCGGCGAGGTCTTCCATGGTGTCGGCTACGACCATCAGAAAACCCTTCACCTCGTCGCGGTCAAAGCCCCGCAAGGTCGTGCGAAAGGTTTGTTCGCGTATCATCTCGGGTTTGATCTGCATCAAAAGCCTCCTTTCAGGCGCATTCCCATTTCGATCAGGGATGTCACCAGGGCTTTGTCAAGGAAGATGATGATGACAATGATGATAATGGGCGAAAAATCAATGCCGCCGATGCGCAGGAAGGGAAGACTCCTGCGCAGCCAGGAAAATACAGGTTCCGTGGCTGAATAGAGAAAGCGCACAATGGGGTTGTAGGGATCGGGATTGACCCAGGAAAGGAGCGCGCCGATGATGACGATCCACATATAGATTTGGAGGAGTATATGGAGCACCTCGCCGATTCCGATTAGGACATTTGCCACTACAAACATGCATACCTCCCACTGAAGCCGAACACGCCTCGTGCTATCTATGACGTAATTTTAGGCGGGAATGCAAGCCTTTTGTAAAGAGGCTGTTTGCGGAACCAAGAACGGAGGTGCGTGCCCGGTTTCGGTGAGAAGCGGGTGCTACGGCGTGTAACCGATACGGAAGGGGTGGACGTCGCGGCTGATGCCCTTGACCTTTACCGTAGGCATGGGCTCGAAAGGTATCTGAGATCCGTGACAGACCTGGGCCTGTTCATAGGTCGATTTGGCCACGATGATCTCGGCCTCTGAGGCGATCGATTCCAGACGCTGCGCCAGGTTGACCGGTTCGCCGATCACGGTGTAGTTCATCTGCTCCTGAGTGCCGATATTGCCCGCCAGCACGATGCCTGAGGCGATCCCGACGCCGACGTCGATGGGGAAGAGCCCTTCATTGACCAGCTGCGATTTCAAGTCGATCACCTTGCGCTGGATATTGATGGCGCAGGTGATGGCGTTGACCGCATCCCTGTCGGACGCGTCCGGGATGCCGAAGACCGCCATGACGCCGTCGCCCAGGAACTTGTCCAGCATGCCGCTGTGGTCGAAGATGCAGGGCACCACGGCCTCGAAGTAACGATTGAGCACCTGCACGACATCCTGCACCGGGCACTTCTCCACCAGCGGGGTAAAGCCCGATATGTCGGCGAAAAGGACCGTGACCATTTTGAGCTCGCCGCCCAGCTGCGTCAAGCGGTCGTCGGCCACGAGATGCTCGGCCAGGCCGCGCGAGAAGTAGCGCGACAGGTTGTTGCGTTTCTGCTCCAGGGTCAGAAGCTCGCGATAGGTGCGCACCAGCGAGGCGGTGATGGAAAGCTGGTCCGCGATCAGCTCGAAAAAGCGCAGATCGTTGGGCGAGAACGAGCGCGGGGTGTTGTCCCGGAAATTCAAGACTCCCACGCAGGCCCCCTCGGATATGATCGGCACGCAGGCGAGCGACCCCTGCTGGCGCGTGCCTTTGTCCGAGAAATTGGGGTCCATGGTCACATCCGGGATATAGATGGTCCGCACCGTCTCGTAGACCTTGCCGGCCACGCCTTCTCCACGCCTGAGCTTGATGGGCGGCCGCTTCTCACCCCCGAAAAAGAGGCCCGAGACGCTCACGACATGCAGCTCCTGGGATTCATCGTCGATGAGCATGAGCGAGATGCTGTAAATGCCGGTGTAGTGTTTTACAATGTCCAACTGCTTGGTAAAGAGCTCATTCCAGTTGGAGATGCTGGTGACCTTCAGGGTGTCCCCGAGCTCCTTGAGGAGCGAGAGCTCGGAGATCTTCTGCTCATAGACCTGCTCGAGCGATACGATACGATCCTTGAGGAGATTGAGGATATCACGCTCCATCATGCTTCCAGAATAAACCTCACGCGGGCCCTAACATCTTCATAGGCCTTCCCAAGCTTTTCGGGTGAAAGGTTTCTCTCCCCCGCATAGACAGCAGCCGTATGATTCAAACGTTCCTTGTCGAAACCGCCCGCATGTGAAATGCAGTCCGCGATATGTACGGCGAAGGCCAGCGGCTTGTTCGAAGCACGGCCGGGCAGGTGGTGCGTCAGGATGCCCTCCACGATCGTCTCCGGCAGCTGCCAGCGCTCGGCCACATAAGCGCCGATCTCGGCATGCGTGAGCCCGCTGGCCTTTTCTTCGGACGCGAGATCGTCAAGCATCGAAGGCCCTTCCCAGGTCCCGGAAAACTCACCGCGCTGCATCATGACGATCTTGCCGAGGTCGTGCAGCAGTCCCAGGGTGTATACCATCTCACCCTTGGCGCATCCCATGTATGGAGCCAGCATCTGCGAGAGCTGGGCTACTACCAGGGAGTGCTCCCATAGGGCGGCGGCCGTCTTGGGCGAGATGCCGTTCAGAATCTTGCGGATGGCGATGGAGAAGGCCAGGTTGATGACCTCATCGTTGCCCAGGATCAGGACGGCGTGCTCGACCGAATCGATCTGGCGGTGGAAGCCATAGAAAGCGGAGTTGACCACTTTGAGGAGCTTGGAGGTAATCACCGGATCGCTCTCGATCACCCCGGCCATCTTTTTGGCGCTGGCCATTTCGTCCTGCGCCAGCGCAATTACCTGCGTGGCGATGGACGGCAGCGTGAAAAGGTGCTCGATATTTCTAAACTTGCGCAGCGTGACGGTGCCCTTTTCCTGCTTGACCTGCATGCGTTCCTGATATCCCCAGCCGTCGATCATGGCGTTGAGGTCCTGTTCCGCGCGGTCTTGATTGGGCACGATGGACGTCACCACGCTGTAGGGCAGGAACTCCCGGACCCAATCCTGGCCTGAGGCCGGCATGGAGGTGAAGACCTGACCGAGCTCCCCGGCGTGGGATGCCATGAAGGCATAGAATTGGTAGAACGTGGCCGAGATGAAACGCGCCTCCGGCTCCTGCTTGCGCTCCGAGGCCCGCGTCTCCTTGATATTGTCCCACAGGCGTTTGACCCAGTGCGAGCTGCCTAAGAGTCTGAGCCGTTCCAGCGCCACGAAGAACAGACTCTGAATATTGTCCCCATCCACGGGAAAGACCGCGATCCCTTTGGGAATCGAGAGGAAGGAGGCCGAGGCCTCATTGGCGTCCGTACCGATCATGCCGACCACCTCGTAGTCCTGGTAGCGCAAAGCGGTGTCCATATCGCGTTTGCCCGCCACGACCTTGTCGGCATACTTGCTCGGGACCACCACCAGGGCCAAGGACCCTCCCAGGGTGGCGACCTTCTTCAATTCTATCTCCAGAGGCATGAGCAGTTCATTGTCCCGCATGCCATGTCTATCGTCATGCGTGCATAGATTCTTGACTTATATCAAAGGCTCACATAAGATACATTCCGCCTGCGCGGGTCCAGGGGGGCGTGAAAGATTAGACGATAAACACCCGGGATCGCGCATTCCACCGGCACGGGAGATGAGATGATAAGCGTCGACCTTGCACGACAGACCATCCTCGGCCATATCCGGACCCTGCCGGGGGAGCTCGTTCCCCTGACGGCAACGTTGGGACGGTATCTGTCCGAAGATATCGTCGCCGGATTCGCCATCCCCTTGTGGGACAACTCGGCCATGGATGGTTATGCCGTACGCCTGTCCGATATCGCCGCCATTCCTGCGCGCCTGCCGGTCTCGCAGGTGATCCCGGCCGGCAGCACCCCGCGGCCTCTGGAACCGGGGAGCGCCGCCCGGATTATGACCGGTGCGCCCATTCCAGAGGGCGCCGAGGCCGTGGTCATGCGCGAAGATACCGATGAGCTGGGCGAGCGCGTCGAGATCAAACGCGCCCCCAAGAAAGACGAGAACATCCGCTTTAAGGGCGAAGATATAAGCTTGGGCAGTGTGGTGCTGAAGCGCGGCACGTTGATCGGTCCTTCCCAGATCGGCCTTTTGGCTTCGCTGCGCTTAGCCCAGGTGCCGTGCACCAAGCGCCCGGTCATTGCCGTGCTCTCTACCGGTGATGAAGTGGTCGACCTCGATCAGCCCCTGACGCCGGGCAAGATCCCCTCGTCCAATTCCTACACCCTTGTGAGTTTGGTCAAGGAGCTGGGCGCCGTCCCGCTCTATGTGGGCATCGCCCGCGACAACCGCGCGGACATTGAAAGCAAGCTGGCAGCCGCGGCCAAGGCCGATCTGATCCTGACCTCGGGCGGCGTTTCCGTGGGCGATTTCGATCTGATCAAGGACGTCATGACGAGCAAAGACAACCGCATGGAGTTCTGGCAGGTGGCCATGAAACCCGGCAAACCCCTGGCCTTCGGTTTCACCGGCACCGTCCCCACCATCGGCCTGCCCGGCAACCCGGCCTCGGCCATGGTCTCGTTCTACCAGTTCGCCCGTCCGGCCATCCTCACCTTGCTGGGAGCGTCAATACCCCACCTACCCAGCCTCAAGGCCCGTCTGACCATCCCAATCATAAAGAAGGGCGATCGCCCCCACTACATCCGCGGCCTGCTGACCGGCGGCGAGGAATTGCGCGTGCAGGCCAGCGGCGCGCAGGGATCGGGTATCCTGTCCTCCATGGCCGCGGCCAACTGTTTCATCGTGATCCCCAAGGAAAAAGAGCTCGTCCAAGCCGGTGAGCTTGTGGATTGCGAGGTCTTTGGCTCCATCGAGCCTGAGGACGTAAGCTCTTGACTGAGGATGATTTGACCCTAATATATTCACCCAATGATCCGAAGGAGTTGTGACGGGAGCGGAAATTTGGTGGTTGACACGCAATCTCGTATCGGTATATGACCGATCGTTCAAAGTTTATGTGGAGGACGGCATGCTGAGGACAAAAGAACTCCAAGAGATTAAGGAGCTCCTTCTGACCATGAAAAAGGAAATCCTTGCCGATCTTGATGAGAGGATCAAATCCAGCGATGTATCCGAACAGCGGGTCATCGGGGATATCTTTGATGATGCGGACCTCGAACAATCACGCGAATTCAATCTGCTCTTGACCGCGCGGGAACGCCAGAAGATCAAGCAGATCGAGCAGGCGCTGCTCAAGATTGAAAACGGTGAGTACGGTGTGTGTGAAAGCTGCGAGGCGGACATCCCGGTCGGCCGTCTCAGGGCCATGCCTTTCACCACCTTGTGCGTAAAATGCAAATCGCAGCAGGAGTCCATGGAAGGCCATGTGACGACCGCATACGTCAGCGAAAAAGGATAGGTTCATGGCCCACAGGGTGGAAGTGGGGCCGAAACCACACCTATTCGACGCGCGCGGTGAACGGATAAAACGGCAGATCCGGCACGCCTTTCCCAAGATCGATCTGGACGGCATCTGTTGCCTCGACATCTATACCATCGACAGTCCGGACATAAATCCACAGTGGTGTGCCGAGGCCTTCTGCGACCCGGTCATACAGGATATCGCCATTGACCGGCCGCTGAAGAGCGATTACGATTGGTATATCGAGGTCGGCTACAAGCCCGGCGTCACCGATAATGTCGGGCACAGCGCCCAATACGCCCTGGGTCTCATCAGCGCCCGGTATCTGCCGGTCTATTCCGCCCGGGCCTACCTCATCAAGGCCGACATCCACCGCAAAACCGCCGAGGCCATTGCCCGGGAATGTCTTGCCAATACTCTGATCCAGAACTGCCGGGTTTTCGACCCGGCCGAGGCCGCCGTCATGGCGCCCTATGTGCCCAAGGTGGTCGATCTCACCCCACCTTCCTATGAGGAGATGGACCTCAACTGTTCCGATGACGAGCTGATATCCCTGTCCCAGACCAGAACCCTGGCGCTGAACCTGACCGAGCTCAAGGCCGTTCAGGCCTATATGAACGACCCGGGCGTCCAGAGCAGGCGCGCCCAGATGGGGCTTTCAGGCATGATCACGGACGTGGAGCTGGAGGCCTTGGCGCAGACGTGGTCCGAGCACTGCAAGCACAAGATTTTCAACGCCGATATCACCTACACCGAGGGCTCGCACACCGAGCAGATCCGCTCGCTCTTCAAGACCTACATCCAGGGCTCCACGCAGGAAATCCGCAAGTCCAAGGGCGGGCGCGACATCTGCGTGAGCATCTTTACCGACAATGCCGGCGTCATCCGTTTCAACAAGGATTACAACCTGGTCTTCAAGGTCGAGACGCACAACTCGCCTTCGGCCTTGGACCCCTACGGCGGAGCCCTGACCGGTATCGTGGGCGTCAACCGCGACCCCTTCGGCACCGGCATGGGCGCCAAGCTGATCTTCAACACGGATGTCTTCTGTTTCGCGAGCCCCTTTTTCGATCGCGAGCTGCCGCCCAAGATCCTCCACCCCCGGCGGATCTTCGAGGGCGTGCGCGAGGGCGTGGAGCACGGCGGCAATAAATCCGGCATCCCCACCGTCAACGGCTGCCTGGTATTCGACGAACGCTATCTGGGAAAACCGCTGGTCTATTGCGGCACGGCCGGCATCATGCCGGTGAGCGTGGGGGATAAGCCTTCGCATGTCAAGCAGATCAAGCCCGGCGACCTGATCGTCATGGCCGGCGGTCGTATCGGCAAGGACGGCATCCACGGCGCCACGTTTTCTTCCGAGGAGCTTCACGAGGCATCGCCCACCTCGGCCGTGCAGATCGGCGACCCCATCACGCAGAAGAAGCTCACCGACTTTTTGCTGCGTGCCCGCGATCTGGGACTCTACCGCGCCATCACGGACAACGGCGCCGGCGGTCTGTCTTCCTCGATCGGTGAGATGGCTACCCTGTCGGGCGGCTGCCGCATTGATCTCGACAAGCCCCCGCTGAAGTACCAGGGCTTAAGCCCCTGGGAGATCCTCCTCTCCGAGGCCCAGGAACGCATGAGCCTGGCCGTGCCGCCCGAGCAGGTGGAGGCCTTCATGGAGCTCTCGGAGCGTATGGGGGTGGAGTCCAGCGTGATCGGGGTTTTTACGGAAACAGGTATGTTTCATTGCACCTACGCCGGCAAGACCGTGGCCTATCTGGACATGCACTTTCTCCATGACGGGCTGCCGCGCCTGGATCTCAAGGCCATCTGGATCGATGCCGATCTGCTGGACGGCCCCATCCCCGACCCGCCGGATCAAGGAGCCAAGCTCAAGCAAATGCTCGGCCGGCTGAATATCTGCTCCAAGGAATACATCGTGCGACAGTACGATCACGAGGTCCAGGGCGGATCGGTCGTCAAACCTTTGGTGGGCGTGGCCTGCGACGGCCCGTCGGACGCCGGCGTCGTGCGGCCGCTTTTGGATTCCATGGAGGGCGTGGTCGTGTCCAACGGCATCGCCCCGCGCTACTCGGACATCGACACCTTTCACATGGCCGCCAACGCGCTGGACGAGGCTATCCGCAATTATATCTGCGTGGGCGGCAACCCGGACCATTGGGCCTGCCTCGACAACTTCTGCTGGTGCGATCCGGTGCTGAGCCGCCGCAATCCGGACGGCCAGTACAAGCTGGCCCAGCTCGTGCGTGCCAACAAGGCCATGGCCGAGTACACCAAGGCCTATGCCTGTCCCATGATTTCGGGCAAGGACAGCATGAAAAACGATTACATTATCGGCGAGACCAAGATCTCCATCCCGCCCACCTTGCTGGTGTCCGTGATCGGTAAGATCAACGATGTGCGCACGGCCGTGACCATGGATGTCAAGAGTCCCGGCGACCTGATCTATATCCTGGGCCGCACCGCCCGGGAGCTGGGCGGCAGCGAATACCTGGCTTCCTGCGCCCTGCCCGGCGGGAGCGTGCCCAAGGTCGATGCCGGGACCGCCCTGGCGCGCTACCGCAGACTGCACATGGCCATTACCATGGGCTACATCGCTTCGGCCCATGATATCTCCGACGGCGGCCTGGGGATATGCCTGGCCGAGAAGGCCTTTGCCGGCGGCCTGGGTTTGTCGATCGATCTGGGACAGGTCCCGACCACTGGAAGCTTAAGCGATACCGAGGTCCTTTATTCTGAAAGCGCCAGCCGCATCGTGATCAGCGTGGCCCCGGAACATGTGGATGAGATCGAAGCCCTGTTCGGAACTGACGCGCGCTGCATCGGCAAGACGACCACAACGGCGCGCTTGACCATCACCGGCAGGAATAAAGAGGTTATCATCGATCAGGACATTGTTAGCCTGAAAACGGCCTGGAAGGCCACCCTGGACTTTTAAACCATGGCGCACCCCGTAAAAGCCCTCGTCATCACCGGATACGGCACCAACTGCGAAACCGAAATGGCCTATGCCTGCACGCATGCCGGCGCGCAGGCCACGATCGCCCATCTGAGCGATATCCTTAACGGGCAGATCCGTATCGGCAACTACCATTTCCTGAACCTGCCCGGAGGTTTTTTGGACGGCGATGACCTCGGCAGCGCCCAGGTGGAAAGCGTACGGCTCAAACACGCCACCATCCAAGGTGGAACGCGCACCCTCTATGACGAGATCCTGAGCTTCTTCGAGCGCGGCGGTCTGATCCTGGGGGTGTGCAACGGGTTCCAGGCCCTGGTCAAGACCGGGCTGTTGCCCGGCAACCCCTTCGGGGCACGCCGCGCGACCCTGACCTTCAACGACTCGGCCCGCTTCGAAGACCGTTGGGTGGCCCTGAAGGTCAACCCCCACAGCCCGTGCGTCTTCACCAAAGGTTTGGACCGCATTAGTCTACCCGTGCGTCATGGCGAGGGCAAGTTCATCACCGACAGCGAGGACACGCTCAAGGATATCATGGGCAACCATCTGTCCGCCCTGTTCTATGCCGACGCCGACGGTCATCCGACCCAGACCTATCCGGATAACCCCAACGGCAGCGCCTTTGCCATAGCCGGCATCTGCGACGCTACCGGCCGCGTCTTCGGCCTCATGCCCCACCCCGAGGCCTATACGCACGCCACCAACCATCCGCTGTGGACGCGCCGCAAGGACCTGCCGGAGCGCGGAGACGGCATGGCCATCTTCGACAATGCCGTGAGTTACCTGAAAGGCGTCTGATCCAAAAGGGTAGGCTCAACTCAAGGCCGTGGGGCCAAGCCCCTAGCCCGATGTCTTGAATTTCTCTACATTCTCGGCCAGTACCGTGGCCTCGCCGCGCAGGTTGGTCAGGGTGCCGGCCAGTTCCTCGGCCGTGGAGGCGTTTTGCTGGATACTGCCATCGATCTGGGTGATGGCATGGCTGACCTCGCCGATGCTCTGGCGTTGCTCTAAGCTCGTGGCGTTGATCTCTTCCATCATGCGGAAGAAATCGTCCAGACGCGACATCATCTCCTCCAGGGATTTGGCGGTCTTACCCATCAGGGCATCGCTGGTGCGGATGCGTTCCACGGTGCCTTCGATGAGCGTGCGGATCTCCCGGGTGGCAGCGGCGGAGCGCTGCGCCAGGGCCCGCACCTCTTCGGCCACCACGGCGAACCCCTTGCCGTGCTCGCCGGCCCGGGCGGCTTCAACCGCGGCATTCAAGGCCAGGAGATTGGTCTGAAAAGAGACATCGTTGACCGTGGCCACGATGTCACCGATGCGCTGCGAATCCCGGGAGGTATCCTGGATGGCCCGCGTCAGGTCGCCGAACATGCTCTTGCTCTGCTCCATGAGGTTGGTGATGCGCCGGGACGTTTCCTGTCCCTCGGCCAGGAGCTGTCCCGTATTCTGGAAGGCGGCGTTCATCTGTTCCATGGCCGCGGATATTTGTTCAACCGAGGCCGCCTGCTCCTGGGTGGATTGGGAAAGGCTCTGGGACCCCTCGCTGACTTCGTCGATGCCGTGATACAGCCCGGTGGAGGTATCCTTGGCGCTCTTGATGAGCGTTTCCAAGTTCTCCACGAAGGCGTTGAACCAGAAGGCCAAGCCGCCCACCTCATTGAGGGCGGATACCGGCAATCGCCGGGTCAGATCCCCTTGACCCCCCGCCATCTCCTTCAGAAGGGCAGATGTCTGAGCGACCGAGAGCGACAGGCTCTTTAAGAGCAGATAGCTGTTCATGAATATCAGGACCACGGTCTGGCCCAGGATCAGGAAAAAGCCTACTTGCAGGGATTTCAACGCCAGGCCGGTAAAGAGGGCAAAATAGATGATGCCGATGAAATTGCCGATGGGCGGCAGGGCGATGAGCAGGATCGTGATCAGGACCTTGGTGTTGAGGCTGATCTTCATGATACCGAAGTCCTGATCGAGGATGCCCTTGAGCGGGTATTTGGTAAAGAATGGTATCAGGCTGTTCTCGGATGCAAGATAGTAGAAGGAAACGGATGTCAGGGCGATCATGAGCAGAATGTATCCGCCCAGGAATAGCTCGGACATGGATATGTAGCCTTTGAGATAGTACGGCAAAATCGCGATGGGAAAGCCCAGGCCGAACCATCGGAAGAATATGGTGCCGGCCTCGGCGAAAGGTGCAATCGCGGCCGAGCGCACGGCTTGCCGCAGATCCTCTTCCCGGGGGTGCTCCTCCTCCACCAGGTCGATGGCCGGGCGTACGAAGTGGTACTTGACCCACAGTCCCAGGAGCAGGGTTACGGTCGAGGCGATCATGATATACACCAGACCGTTCAGGATATGCGTGCGAAAACCAGGCGATGCCGTCATCATGAAGAAAACCGCGCAGGGGATGATGACGAGATAACTGACGACTTCCTGCATGAGGAAGGGACGGAGGAAAAAAGTTTTGGCGGTAGCTCTCATGCGTCACCTTTTAGGCTTGAATTTTTTGTATACGATCATACTGTATGTATATAATCGGAATAGGCGCCCTGTAGGCATTAATGGATTATTTATCTAATGGGTATGGTAATAGCGAAGGAGGATGAACCATGGAAGGCTGGAGCGAAGAGGAAATCCGGAACAAGGACCTCATGGCGCCATGCGGTCTGTACTGCGGAGTCTGCGGCGTATACATCGCCACGCGCGACAACAATCTGAAATTCAAGACCGTCATGGGCAACCTGTACGGCACCAAGCCCGAGGAAACGGCGTGCCTGGGCTGCATGCAGCCCGATCCGCCCAAGAAACTCTATGGCTATTGCAGCATGTGCTCCATCCGTGATTGCGTGAAGGCAAAAGGCTACTATTCCTGCCACCAGTGCGGTGACTGGCCGTGCGAGCAGATCAAGGGCTTCGGCTTGGCCACGGGCCACAGGGTCATGCTTGCCACCATACCACTGTGGCGCGCCAAGGTGGCCGAACTGGGCGATGAGGAGGGCAGCGCGGCATGGGCGCGCGCCGTGTGCGAGCGCTACCACTGTCCGGATTGCGGCAAGCCGCTCTTTCGCGGCGCCAGGCGCTGTCGGGCTTGCGGCAAAGACGTCGCCGATGACCTGGACGGAACGCTTTGATATTTTGCTTGACAGGTATAAGGTCCTGAATCATAACGTCCGACAAGTACCTTTGATCGAAGAGGAGTAGAACCGTGAAGCAGAATGGAGATCGCAATCTGAATTTAGCGCTGCTGCTCCTCCTATGCCTTACGACAAGGGATCGCTGCCCATCGCTTTGGGGTTGTCCCTGAAAAACGGGAGACAAGCAAGACCTCAAAGGCCATGGGCGGAAAAGTCCATGGCCTTTTTATTTTGGGAGAAAGGAGCCTACAATGGACGAGAACGAGAACAGGGTATTTATTTTCGATACAACGCTTAGAGACGGCGAACAGTCACCCGGGTGCAGCATGAACCCGGAAGAAAAACTGCACCTGGCGCGCCAGCTGGAACGCCTGGGCGTGGACATTATCGAGGCCGGTTTCCCGGCCGCCTCGGAAGGCGATTTCGCCTCGGTGCAGCAGATCGCGCGCGAGATCAGGGGCATCCAGATCGCGGGGCTGGCCCGGGCCAACCTCAAGGACATCGACCGCGCCTGGGAGGCCGTCAAGCACGCCGCCTTCCCTCGCTTGCATACCTTTATTTCGTCCTCCGACATCCACCTCAAGTACCAGCTACGCAAGTCGCGCGCCGAGGTCCTGAAGGAGGCCCGTGCGGCGGTTACGCATGCCTGCGCGTTGACCGACAACGTGGAGTTCTCGCCCATGGACGCCACGCGCAGCGACCGTGACTACCTGTGCGAGATGGTCGAGGCGGTCATCGAGAGCGGGGCCAAGACGGTCAATATCCCGGATACGGTGGGCTACGCGATACCCGATGAGTTCGGCGCCCTGATCGCCTATCTCTTCGAGCGCGTGAAGAATATCCGGCAGGCAATCATCTCCGTGCACTGCCACAACGACTTAGGGCTGGCCGTGGCCAACTCCATCGCGGCCTTAAAGAACGGCGCCCGCCAGGTGGAATGCACGGTCAACGGCATCGGCGAGCGCGCCGGCAACGCCGCCATGGAGGAGATCGTCATGGCCCTGGCCACGCGCAAGGACCTGTTCAATCTCACCACCGGCATCCGCACCGAGTACATCTACCAGACCTCGCGCCTCCTAACCCAGATTACCGGCGTGCGCGTGCAGCCCAATAAGGCCATCGTGGGGGCGAATGCCTTTGCGCACGAGTCCGGCATCCACCAGGACGGACTGATCAAAGAGAAGCTCACCTACGAGATCATGACCCCCCAGTCGGTCGGCATGCCCGAAAGCCATATCGTGCTGGGCAAGCATTCCGGCCGCCACGCCGTCATCAATCACCTGCGCACGCTGGGCTATGACCTCACTGACGAAGAGCTGGGCCGGGTCTTCGTACGCTTCAAGGACCTGGCCGACGTCAAGAAGGAGATCTTCGACGAAGACCTGGAGACCATCCTGTATGAAGAGGTCCTGCGCATCGAAGAGACCTACAAGCTCGTCTACCTGAACGTGGTCAGCGGCAATGTCGCCATCCCCACCGCCACCATGCAGATCGAGATCGACCAGCAGGTCATCAAGGACGCCGGGTTCGGCGTGGGCCCGGTGGATGCCACCTTTGCCGCCATCCGCAAGATCACGGGCACCAATTACGATCTTTTGAAGTATGCCGTCAACGCCGTCACGGGCGGTACGGACGCCCAGGGCGAGGCTACGGTGCAGCTGAAGTACAAGGACCGCGCCGTGGCCGGACACGGTGCCCACCCGGACGTTCTGGTGGCCTCGGCCAAGGCCTATATCAATGCGCTCAACCGCATCGAATGGCTGAAGAAAGGCGAGGGATAATGACCATGCACCACCTACTATGCTGACATTATCTTTTCTCTGTGTCCTCCGCGTCTCCAGCGAGCGGGTGGTGAATTTTTATCAAGATTTACTCTGGCAATCGTATTTGTTGTCTGGTACGCCTGCCTAAAAATGTTGTTTCATAATGCACAAAAGGAGGAGGCATGGCGATCTTTGAGTTCAAGGGCAAGGTCCCGCGGATAGGCGAGGGCACCTGGGTGGCCGAAACCGCCACCATCATCGGAGATGTACGCATCGGACAGAACTGCTGGATCGGACCCAACGCCGTGCTGCGCGCTGATTTCGGCACCATCATCATCGGCGATGACACGGCCGTGGAAGACGGCGTGGTCATCCATACCCCGCGCACCGTGACCATCGGCAAGCGCGTGACCATCGGGCATCTGGCCATGGTGCATAACCGCCTCGTCAAGGACTATGCCGTGGTGGGCATGGGCTCGACTTTGGGCGATGACGCCGAGGTGGGCGCCTGGTCCATCGTGGCCGAGCACTCTTTGGTGAAGAAGAACCAGATCGTCCCGGACTACAAGCTCTACGCCGGGGTTCCGGCCGTGGAAAAAGGCGATATCACCGAGCAGTACCAGGAGATCATGAAGTTCGGCAAGCAGATGTATGTGGAGCTGGCAGAGCAGTATAGGACGACCCTGAAGAAAATCGACTGATAGAGAAGAGAGAGCGCGCCAGAACTTCTCAGCCCTTTGTCGCTCCTCGTCGCAGTAGCTGCGACATACGCTAAAGTATGTCTTGCTCCACGACTTCGTCGCTCCTCGGTCTGCTTTGTTCTGACGCGCTCTCTACACAAGCTCATACACACTTAGGGTTGGTATGTATAACGAAAATTTAAGCTGAAGCAGCCCTACGGGCTTCGAAAGACTTGAGCGACTGGTTCGATCGTCACCCCGATACCTTACTTAAAGCCTATAGTTCATAACCCTGTTTTGCGTCCAATGGATTGACGAGCACTATCTTATCCCACGAATGTTCGAATTGGAACAACTGGCGCACTTTTTCGTGGTCCCTCTCATCAATGCCATACCCGATATGGTCTACGAGCACGAGCCACCATTCGGGGTACTTTGCGCGTACGCATTCAATCTTCCGTGTCTTCTCTGTCACGCAGATACGAATGTTCCTGCTGAGTTCAGCCAAGACAAATCCTCCAGAATTACTGTCCGCAAAGCCGCCAAGTACAAAAAAATCTGTGAACGGCTGACTAGCTTTAATAAGTGTTACATAAAATTTCGGGGAGATAGTAATTATAGTCTCGCGATTGTTGATGTTGTTACGAAACTTCGCTAACTCTAATCGGAGCGCAGATGCCAGTTGGCGCCAAGGAGGAAGCGGTCGTCGAATACGGTACATCACATACCAACTCTCTCCATCGGATGGACCAAGTGTTCTGAGTAGCGCCCGCACTTTTATCTGAAGAGGGATCGTCACATTCTCAAGCCCACGATGGCCGTTTGGCGTTTCTTCATTCTGATTCAGTCGACGTACCTCAACTGCAATTCGTCCATCAATAAGGAAGTCAGGAGGTATATTGCCATCCGGTTCGTAAACGACATCACAGAAACCTTGACTCGACAAGTATTCGAATACGATCTGCTCTGAACGATCCATGCCTTTATCCTGAGTGGCTCAATAACCGAAATCATCCGCCGTAACCACAGCGGGGCAATTTACCGAAAGTTACCACCTGACGTGAGGGGGTAAAGGTGGACGTGAATCACTGCGCTTGTTGCGGTCGGGTGGATTTGCTGGTTCACAGTTTTTTAACTTTAAGAATGTTGGTCGACGGGGCAGCCAGCAAGCAACTGACCAAAGCCACAGCTAATAAGGTTATTCTTACCTTACACGAAACCACTGTTTCCTTGACCAGCTTTATACTGCTTTCTCTGACCGTCATAATCACCTCCTTGCTCTGTTTAATGCCTGCGTACATCTCTATATTTAATAGACTTAGAGATAGAACGGGTTGTGACTTATGGCCAGATTGCTTTGCAGGAATTGAACCTGCACCCATCTCCCCCGTAGGCCAACATTCACAAAGCACTTTTACTAACATCACCTCCATTCATACATGACGGTGACTCTTTACCCTGGGCGTCGTGGTTGTATTATGATCCAAGTTGGGTATGCCGGATTCTCCCGCAGAAGCTTGCCTCTTCATTTTGATTCTATGGAGCATGAATGGAGATCTGTCAACATCTTCCCCAACGGTTTGCCGGAACAATGGGATAATTCTTCAGCCGCCTGCTAGAAGATCTCTTTGGTTTCAATGATGATCGCATGAGGAAACGTCCGTTTGCCTTTGACATATCTTTTCCTGGCATCTCCATCGCCGGAGAGGTCGATAAATGCGGTGCTCATATCATAGATGCGCATATCAAAACCTCTTGCCGCCAGTGCTTTTTCAAACCCGGACTTATGGCCCTGTCCGGCGGCGTGGAGTTCAAGGATGAAGGTGTCGGGGATGGAGAGATCGGAAGGGTTTTCATACGCGACGATGCAGTTGTAATGGTTGGTGGCATGGAAATTCCTGCATGCATAGGGACGGACGGGATAGATCCGGCATTGGTTCTCCTGCAGGAAGGGGCATTCGAAATTGGTCCCGAAATGCTGCTCGCGTGATAATTGCCGGATTCTTTCAGCATTCGTTGCGGCGGATTTCAGAAATCTGCTCATAGCCTGTTGCGGCAAGGCCTTTTTCAGGTATCTCATGATCAAGAACAACTCGTAAGCCCTGACTTCAACTTTGAAGTGGCAGCAATATGAACATCCGGCTTTGCAGTCAGTCTTTCTGGAGATGGCGTTTAATACATCTGCCGTGAGTTCATCGTGTCGCTGGTATGAATTCGAAGTGCATGTCTCGATATCCAATGACCGTGATAGGTCATTACACGCATGTCTATACTCGCTGAAAGCCGCTTTCTCATAGAGTGGGTGCACGTGTTTTTACCTTTTTGCGACCGTAGTCGTCCGCTGTAAATACAGCGGAGCATTTTCCTTGAAATTTACCACCTGACGAGAGGCGGGGCAAGGGCAGACATGCTCAGCATCTGGGGCACTCCTGGGTAGGGGATAATTGTTTAATATTCAAGAAGATGTATGCTGATCTGCAGTGTTTTCCGGGCTTGACACGCTGGTATGTCGGTCAAAAAGAGGGCTGTACGGCGCAGCCAGGTTCCCTGGGTTCAGGATTCCGCGGTTTTTAAAGGCCGATGTCAATCCCAAGGATTGATCGCCGCGCCCTGTATCGCCCAGATTACAGATAGCGTTTGCCGGTCAGGATCTCCGCCATGATACGCCAGTATAGGTCCGCCGTGGCCACACCATCATGATAAGGGTGGTTTTAATAGCGACGATGAGCATGTCCCTTCCTCCGCATGCCCCCCATGAACATTTCAGTTGTTCGTCGCGGCCTGCCATGTGAATCATGATTGCCTCCGCCGATTCACATCCGCGAGCCGCGCCTATAAAAAATCCAGCAAGATATGCGCCAATCACTAACTGATTGATAGTATGATGGGCTGGCCCCACCCATCGGTGATGGGCATGCACGATTTTGTTCAACCCTTTAACATTATTGTCAAGATGATTATCACGATGTGTATCCTATCGTTACCCCCTACCCGAGGAAAAAGCTTCCCCTTTGCTTTTCGCCTGAGACATGGTTAGTATCGTTCTCATAAAAATCCCACCCTGAAAGGAGGAAGCAACATGGTTTTGAATCATCCCGAAGCGACCCAGCAGGCGCTCAGCATCCTGCGGTCAGGCAATCCGTTTCAGTGGTATGTCATCACGCTCCTCGTAATTGTTCTCTACATCTACGCCACCGAATATGAACGCGGCAACTACCGTGTCATAGCGGCCGGCCTGGGTCTGTACATGGTGCACTGGTTCGTGGAGATCATCAATGCCTTGATTCAGCATTTCTCAGGCCACGCCCTGTGGACCGCGCCCACCGGCACCGCGTTTGCCATCATGGTGGGCGTGTGTATCGAGATCAGCCTCATGTTCTCCATCGCCGGCATGGTGGCGGTCAAGCTGCTGCCCAAGGACCCATCAGCCAAGATGCTGGGGATCAACAGCCGGGTTTTCATTGCGCTCACCTCGGCGGCCGGGGCTGCCATCCTCGAGATCTTCCTGGTGCGCACGCCGGCCTTTGTCTGGGTCTATCCCTGGTGGGGCGCTTTTCCGGTGTTCGTGACCGTGTATATCCCGTTCTTCGCCGCCGCGGTCTGGTGCCATGAAACGGAGCTGAAAAAGAGCTTCACGTTCATCGGCATCCTCGGCGCCATCAACCTGGCGGGCCTGATTATCTTCGGCGCCTTGGGCTGGATTTAACCGCAAAACAAAGGGCCTGGTCCGCAACCTGCGGCATTCGTATCCTTTGTTGCGGACGGCCCGTCCTTTTGGGGGCAGGGCTGTCCGCAATTGTTGGAAGATCAGACATCGAGCGTGAGACCGCCTTGCTCGAAGTAATCCTTGATGCCGCCCTTTAAGGGTGTTTTAAGGCTGAGCCGGATGGCCTTGTTCGGGCAGTTCACCGCACAGATGCCGCATCCGAGACAGGCTTCCTCATCGATCATCAGTCGGTCCCCTTGGCTGGATATGGCGCTTACCGGGCACTTCTTGACGCACAGCAGACATGTGTTGCAGGCTTCATCATCGCATGACGCCTTCCAGCCGATGGACCGGAAGCGGCTGGTCAACTTCTTGTAGTTCGAATTCCGCAGCAGATTGAAGGCGGTACAGCAGCAGGGGCAGCAGAAGCAGATATCCAGGCAACGGTGCACGTCTTCGTCTTTGATGCCCCATACATATGATTCAAACTCTACCCATAGCGCATGTCCGATCAGGCCCAGCTCGCCCCCCCTGTCAACATATGCCAGGGCCTCTTCCAGGGTGAGTTCCCGGGCGATGCCGTTCGCGACCGCCACCCGGGCGCCTTCGCCGATGAAGATGCAGCCGATGTCATGGGGATAGTCTTTGCAGTCGTGCGCCACCCGGCACAGGCACCGATCCATGGCCATGCGGTAGGGGGAGTCCTTGATCACCTGTTTGATCATCTCTATCGGCAGCACGACGCTCTGGGCATTGTCCGTGATGTCTTCGTTGAGATTGAGGAAATAGCCCTGGGTAAAGCGTGCTTCATCCGGCTCGATCATGATCATGCGTCGTAAGAGTGGGCCGAGCAGCCTGGACTCGATGTAGGGCGCCACTTTCGGCACCAGTCCGAAGATCGGCGGGTACAGGTCCACCGTGGAAGACCGTGCGGCGAGCACCTTTTTGATCAGATTGTTGATGGCAGGCTTCATGTGTTAACCTCGATCCATGATAACTTAAACATCACTCAGTTAATGGTTTTTGTCAAGAGCTGAACCGACCGGGACGCTCCCCATTGACTGAGGCAAACCGGCGATTATTCTTTCCAAGAAGAGGGAGTGCCCCACCAATACCTCCATCCAAGGAGCCTGCCATGGGAAGAAAGCGGAATCGTGAACGCGGAGAAGTCCGGTATTCCGTTATCCCGGCCGCATGCCTGTGCATGCACTTCGCTTTCGTTTGGCCTTTAATGCAACCGGCAACCGCCTCGGATCAGGACAGCGTGGAATCGCAGAAGGCATTTGCCGAGGCCGCCCAAGTCTTCTTTCACCCCCGCTGCCTCAACTGCCACCCCGTCGGGGATGCGCCGCTGATCAAGGACGATTCGCAGCCGCACCTGTTTGGCGTCAAGCGCGGACCGGACGGCAAGGGGATCGCGCCCTTGAGCTGCACCCTGTGCCATAGGGATGAAAACCAGGAAGGCGGTCCTCCCGGCGTGCCCGATTGGCATATGCCGACGGAGAATATACCCATGGTCTTTCAGGGCCGCGCCACCGGAGAACTGTGCCGCCAGTTGAAAGATCCGCAGAAAAACGGCGGCAGGACGGGTGAACAGATCATTGATCATATCGACAAAGATCCCCGCGTCCTGTGGGGCTGGAACCCCGGCAAGGGCCGTACGGTCCCTAAGATGGGCCACGAGGAGTTTGCGGCCAAGATGCATGAATGGGTGAAGAAGGGCTGCGCCTGTCCTGAATAAGGGAAAAACAAGAGAGGGTGAAGCGAAGCGTAACCCATCTTTGATGCGTCGTCTGGATGCTGTTACACATCCTCCCCGGTGATGCCGGAGATGATCCGGCGGGCATTCTCCGAGAATATGTTATCGTAAAACGCCTGCGGCAAGTTATAACCGAGCAGGCAGTCGAGCTCCATCTCGCGCGGCAGGATCAGGTTGGGGAAGTCCGAGCCGTAGACAATGCGGTCCTGATGGCGCTCCAGCGTATCGGCCCCCAGATCAAAGGCACCGGGCTGGCCCGGATAGAAGGTAAAGGCCGTATCGAGATACAGGTTCGGGTAGTCGTCCAGCAGCTCCATGAATCCGCCGTATTCCAAGGCGCCCATGTGGGCGACATTAATCGGCAGGTCCGGGAAACGCTTCATCAGCTTCTTGAAGTGGGCGAGCCCCACGAACTCGTTGCCCACCGGGCCGGTGCCCACGTGCAGGAGCATGCGCTTGCGCCGCGCCTGGACCATGTCGTAGAGCGGCATGAGACGCTCGTCGTGCGGATAGAAGCGCTGCACTAAGAGATGCAGCTTGAAGCCGATGATGCGGGGGTGTTCCAGGAGCTTTACAGCCATCTGCAGAGCATCGGCGTCGCCGGGATGATAGGCCGCGAAGCAGTACAGGTCCGGGATCTCGTCCAGGACCTTGAGGTTCCAGGCATTGATGGCCTGGGCCACGCCCTCCTTGTGGGCGTAGTTGGAGTAGACGATGGCGCCGATGCCCCTTAGCCTCAGGTAGTCCACGCATTCCCGGTAATAGAGCTGGTGGATGACCCTGGCCCCATAACCCTGCTCGAAGAAGCGCCAGATCGACTCGAAGAGCCGGTCCGGGAAGAGGTGTGCATGGAAGTCGATGATGGTATCGGGCAGTTTCGCCATGGCCTTGTCTCCTGGTAGATGATCCTGAAGGAGATGTCAATCTCAAGGCCTGCCTTCCAGGCATCGGGACATCTCGCCTGCATTACCCTCCGGATGGAGACCGGCAATTGTCCCGCGCCCCCCCCTTGTTCCGAGCTTGTGTTTTGTATGGGTTGCTGTATGGAGGTGGTATGATGTCGGCCGTGAAACTTATGATAACAAGCCTTTCCATTTTTTTCCTTGTTGACGCCGCGTTTTTTTTTGACGATGCCTATGCGATGGCCGAAGAGCGCGTGACCTTTTACCCTACGTACGGCTACCGGCAAGGGGATGCCTGGGTGGTGCCGATGCGGGTGTGGGTGCATGACCGCCGCGGGGCGGCTGAAAAGGTGATAACCAAGATAGCGGCCAGCATGGGCAACCTTGATCCTAAGGAAATCGTCAATTTCAGGGCCCGCATCCAGGATTTCGTGGCCGATGATCGGTCCCGCGAGGCGCTCGCGTTCACGTTCGATCATGACCCCGAGAACCACGTATATCAGGTGGAGAACGGCCCGGGAATTTTTCCGCGGACCGACCTGAACGGTCTCATTGAAGGGGTGATCACCATCCCTCAAGCCAAGGCCCGGGAGCTGCTGGCCCGGCAGGGTTCATGGGACGGCTGGCTGACCTATCGCGCGACGTCCAAGGGTCATACCGGCGCCGGGCGCGTGCGGCTGATCGAACCCACGGGGCTTTCGGTGGTCTCCGATATCGACGACACCATCAAGATCACCGAGATCCCGGCGGGCGCCAAGGTCGTAATCCGCAATACCTTTTTCCGGGACTTCATAGCCGTGCCCGGAATGGCCGTGATGTACCAGGCCTGGCCAGGGGCCGCCTTCCACTATATTTCCGGCAGCCCCTGGCAACTGTACGGACCGCTTGCCGACTTTCTCTTCAGCCCTGAAGCAGGCTTTCCCGAAGGATCGTTTCATATGAAGAACGCCCGCAAGAATCTCTTGAGCGCCGGCACCTGGGAAGACTTGAGCGAGCTTACGACGAACGAGAACCTCACCTTCGAGCGCAAACTCTCCCAGATCAGCGAAATCATGGGCCGGTTCCCGGAGCGGCGCTTCATCCTGGTAGGCGACTCCGGCGAGAAGGACCCGGAGGTGTATCGCGAGATCAGGCAGAGGTTCCCCAACCAGGTGCAGGAAATCATGATCCGCGATTGCATCAATGACAGAGAGAAGCGTCCGGCGCGTCTGGAGGGCATGACCGTCATTCCGGCCGAAGGGGGCGGCTCCCGTTCCGGAGAGACTCAGGCGGCGCCATGAAGATCCTGATCGTGCTCGGCCATCCCGACCCGAACAGCTTCAATCATGCCATCGCCGCGGGCGTGCATGCGGCTTTGATGCATGACGGCCATGATGTCATCCTGCGCGATCTGGCGGCCGAGGGCTTCGATCCGCGGCTGAGCGTGGCCGAGCTGGACGGTAAGGGCGCCATGCCTGAAGATATCCGGCCCTATTGCGAGGAGCTGCGTACCGCCGAAGGCATTGTTATCGTACACCCCAACTGGTGGGGCCAGCCGCCGGCCATCCTCAAGGGCTGGATCGACCGGGTTTTGCGGGCGGGGGTGGCCTACCGCTTCCAGGAGGGCGACGGCGGCGAAGGCGTGCCCATCGGCCTGCTCAAGGCCAGGGCCGCGGTGGTGCTGAACACCTCCAATACGCCGGATGAGCGTGAGTTTAAGGTCTTCGGAGACCCCCTGGACGCGTTGTGGCGCAGATGCATCTTCGACTTGTGCGGCGTGCGCGCCTTTCACCGCCGCATGTTTGGTGTCATCATCACGAGCACGGCCGAGAGGCGCCGGGCCTGGATCGAAGAGGCCCAAAATTTGTGTAGGAGCGTTTTTCACCCTCAAGCATAGGCCCCGGATTTTTGCGATCATCCCCCGCATATTCAGGCAGGGAACCATGAGCCCCACCGGCGATGTGCCGCCGGTGACCGGCAAAGAGAACGCTGCCATCATCTGGGCTTCGATGTTTCGCCATGGAAAACCTGAAGGCCGCTATGCAAGCGGCGCGCACGCCTTGGGCCGAGCGCTGGGTTACCAGGGCTCGGCCGACTCAGCCTGCCCGGTACGCTGACGTGAATCCTGGTTGCCGCGCATTCCGACACATGGCCCATGAGCTCTATGCCCGTTATTTCCCTTGCGAAGGTTTTTTACCGCCCCCCAAAGTATTTGACAGTCTACCCCGGCGGATATAGAGATTATGTTCAAGATCAAGCTCGGGCTGCGGTAAAATAATACCGCAATTATGCGGTCTACTCCAATGTTAAGCTTTGAAGCATGAGTTAAAGTCCGGTGTTTTCGGACATAAACTTGGGAGGAATATTTAATGATTAAGCCAGATGCAAAAACCCTTAGTATCACAATTAAGTGCTTAAACTGTCAGGGTAAATTTCCTTCTCCGATTTTTATGACTCCATATTCATCGTTCGATACGGCTACACTTTTCGGCAATATGGCTCAATGCCCCCATTGTCGAAAAATGACTAGCTGTAACAAAGAGAATTTTGTGGCCCGTTTTGAAGGCGGCGGCTTTGTAGGCAATGACGTTATCTGAGGCCAAGGCGGAAACAAGCCATCCATACGCCTAACCAGAAGCTGCACGCGGACTGTCAGGGCCGCACTTCCGTGGTAACTTGTCAGTCCAAATTGGCCCTGGCAGCCGGTAAGCCGCACGTAGGTGACACAACGTTATGAAATTGAACGAGTTAGGTTTCGACCAATGGTTTGAGACGCACGGCAGCGAGTTACAGCAGGTGGGGCGCGGCATTGCCCGCATCTCGGCCGTTGACCGCGGATCATACCTCATCAGAAATGAAACCGGAGAGGTTCCGGCCGAGCTCGCGGGGAAGTTTTCTTACCAGATAGAAAGCCCCGTTGACCTGCCCTGTGTCGGAGACTGGGTGACGGTGCAATACTACAACGACGACGCGGAGGCAATTATCCACTCCGTGTTTCCACGCAAGACTTTTTTGCGCCGCAAGACCGCCGGTGAAAACGTCGCTATCCAGATGATTGCGGCCAACATCGATACTGCCTTCATTGTTCAATCATGCCATTATGACTTCAACCCACGGCGATTGGATCGGTACCTGGTAATGGCGGCCGACGGAAAAGTTGAGCCGATCGTCATCCTTACGAAGACGGATTTGATCAGCCACGATGAGCTGGAACAGAAGCTTGCGATCACCAGATCAACCGCGATTACGGCCAGGGTCCTTGCGCTGAGCAACATCAGCGGCATCGGGTTTGACGAGTTTCAAGCGCTGCTGGTCCCGGGAAGGACCTACTGCCTGCTGGGTTCATCGGGCGTCGGGAAGACGACCCTCATCAATTGCTTGATCGGTCAGGACGCTTTTGAGACAAAGGCCGTCAGCACAACGGGAGAAGGCGCCCATACGACTACGCGCAGGCAGCTCATCGTACTTGATCAAGGCGCCATGTTGATCGATACACCCGGAATGCGGGAGCTGGGACTTCTTGGCGTCAGCGAGGGGGTCAACCAAGGCTTTGAAGATATTATCCTCCTTTCCGCCAGCTGCCGCTATGCAAATTGCAGCCACGAACACGAGTCCGGCTGCGCTGTCCGAGCTGCGGTAAAAGACGGTAAACTGAAGGAAGATCGTTATTCCAGCTACATCAAGCTCAAGAAGGAGTCCGAGTACCACGAGCTGTCCTACCTGGACAAACGCAAGAAGGACAAAGCCTTCGGACGCTTTATCAAATCGGCTAAGAAACAAATGAAGGACTGACGATTACCGAACAATGTGCTGCAGCCGACCGCTTTTACGGGGCGGCGTGTGGCCTTGACAGCGCAAAAGACAATTTACAATTCAGGGTGGCACCGGCAAATTTTCGCAGGATAGCGAAAATTGTCGTACCTTGCGTGTGCCCGAAGGGTGAAGGGCAGGGATGCCCTGAAACAAAGCGCAGTCTTGCCAGTGGCCTTATTGTGCAAGTAAGGCTGCAATTGGCATGTTGATGAAGGGTCGTTATCATATTCAGCACGGGCAAGGCTAAAGCCTTGGCCCGTGGCACCCTGGTTTGTCCTTGGCGTTAGTCGCCGAAGCCAACTGATGCTTGATTGTGGAATGGAATTACAGCCGCTGTATGCTTGCGGCGTCGAAAAGGTGAATGTGCGCGGTATCGATGCTCGGGCGCACGTCTTGACCGGGTGCCACCCCGCTATGGCCGGGAGGGTGTCTTTGGTCTGATAAAATATCCTCGAAAAACCGGGACCCATGTATAGCCCAACAACAGGCTGTTGCCCGCGCCTAAACCATCAACGGCATAGGCATGGCGGGTAGATAGGTCTTGAGCAAGTGCGGAGGAACGGCTTGACATACGTGGAGGGAAAGCTTATATACTAGTTAATCGATAGTGATTAAAAAATATAAAAAAGGCTGAGTATGAAACTATCAACCAGGGCGCGTTATGGTGTGCGGCTGTTACTGGAGCTGGCGCTGAAATACGGCAAGGGACCCGTATATCTCAAGGACATCGCCAGGAAAGAGCAGATCTCTGAAAAATACTTGAGCGTCATCATCATCCCTTTGAAGGCCGCCGGTCTGGTACGTGCCACACGTGGAGCGCATGGCGGATATAACTTGGCCAAGAATCCTTCCGAGATCAATCTCAAGGAGGTCGTGGACATCCTGGAAGGCGGCACCTGCCTGGTGGACTGCGTCAATGACCCGGGGGCCTGCGCACGCTCGCGAACCTGCGCCAGCCGTGACGTGTGGCATATACTGAGCGACAAGATATCCGAAACCTTGAGCGCCATGACCCTGGAAACCATGGCGGGCATGAGCCGGGAAAAGGCCAACCCGGAGGAAGGCCCCATGTACCATATTTAAAAAGGAGACCAACGATGAATCCCATATATCTCGATTACGCGGCCACAACCCCCATGGCGCCCGAAGTGCTGGAGACCATGCTTCCCTACTTCACCGAATACTACGGTAATCCATCCAGCCTGCACGGCTACGGCCAGGTCGCCAAGGACGGCATCGAGCGTGCGCGTCAGACCATTGCGGCTTTTATCCATGCCAAGGAAAATGAAATCGTGTTCACCGGCTCCGGCACGGAGAGCGACAATACGGTCATCAAAGGCGTGGCGCACGCCCTGGCCGCCAAGGGTAATCATATCATCACCTCCGCCATAGAGCACCATGCCATCCATGAGTCCTTGCATTTCCTGGAAAAGCAGGGGCTTCAGGTGACCTACCTGCCGGTGGATGAATACGGCCTGGTCGATCCCGATGCAGTGAAGAAGGCCATTACGGACAAGACTATCCTGGTCTCCATCATGCATGCCAACAACGAGATCGGCACCATCGAACCCATCGCCGCCATCGGCGCCGTGGCCCACGAAAAAGGCGTGCTCTTCCACACCGATGCGGTGCAGACCTTCGGCCACATCCCCATCGACGTGGACGCCCTGAATATCGATCTCTTGAGCGCCTCGGCCCATAAGCTCTACGGCCCCAAGGGCGTGGGACTGCTCTATATCCGTAAAGGTACGCGCATCACGCCTTTGCTGCACGGCGGGGACCAGGAAAAACACCGCCGGGCCTCAACCCAGAACGTAGCCGGTATCGTGGGCTTCGGCCGTGCCGTGGAATTGGCGGCCTCTGAGATGGAAAGCGAGGCCGCGCGCCAAAGTGCACTGCGCGACCGGCTTATAGCCGGCTTGTTGGCCGCTATACCGGACAGCCGCCTGAACGGGCACCCGGAAAAGCGGCTGCCCAATAACGTCAACATCTCGATTGCCTATATCGAAGGCGAAGCCATGCTCTTGAACCTCGACATGGAAGGCATCGCGGCCTCGACCGGCAGCGCCTGCACCTCGTCGAGCCTGGAGCCCTCGCACTGTCTGATCGCCATCGGCCTGCCGCACGAGCTGGCGCACGGGTCGCTGCGCTTCACGCTCGGCCGGGGCACCACCGAGACCGAGATCGACACGGTGGTCGCTGTCCTGCCGGGCATCGTCGGAAAACTGCGCGCCATGTCGCCGCTGTATAAAAAAGTTGCGTTGTAAAACGCGCAAGAAGGAGATAGGTATGGATGCTGCTTGCAGAATATATAACGAAAAGGTGATGGACCATTTCCGCAACCCGCGCAACGTGGGCGAGGTGGAAAATGCCGACGGCATCGGCCAGGCCGGCAACCCGGTCTGCGGCGATATCATGGAGCTTTCCATCAAGGTCGAGAACGATGTGATCAAGGACGTGAAGTTCAAGACCTTCGGCTGCGGGGCGGCCATTGCCACGAGTTCCATGGTGACCGAGCTGGTCAAGGACAAGACCTTGGACGAGGCGCTGGAAGTTTCGAATAAGGCCGTGGCCGATGCCCTGGGCGGACTGCCGCCCATCAAGATGCACTGCTCGGTCCTGGCCGAAGAGGCGCTTCATGCCGCCATCGACGATTACCGTCAGAAGAGGGGGGCCTGAAGCCGGGCATGGATATCGCCAAGGAGATTGAGAAGCTCAAGCGCCGGTGCACAATTATCAATTGCCCGAGGTGCAGGACATCGCGGACGATGTGGGCGACTCGCTGGGAATACGTATCCAGGACGCGGCCGTGGTGATGGCGCACCCCGAGTGCTCGCGCGGCGTGCGGGCCCTGGCCGATCGTGTCCTTTTCACCGAGGCCAAGCAATGCATCCGCAGGATGTTGGAATATCGGGTCTGAATCATTATTTGTAAAGGGAGGTTGCGAGATGAGTGTTGTCGATAAAACGCTGAAGACCGAAACGCTTTTGCTGCACGGCGGCCAGGAGCCGGACCCGACCACCGGCAGCCGGGCCGTGCCCATCTACCAGACCACGTCTTACCAGTTCAAGGACACGGAACATGCGGCCAACTTGTTCGCCTTAACCGAGCCGGGCAATATCTATACGCGGCTCATGAACCCCACCACGGATGTGCTGGAAAAGCGCCTGGCCTTGATCGACGGCGGGGTGGGGGCTCTGGCCGTGGCCAGCGGGCAGTCGGCCATCGCTTTAGCCGTGCTGAACATCGCCAGGGCCGGCGATGAGATCGTGTCCATGGACAACCTCTACGGCGGGACCTATACCCTCTTCCACTATACCCTGGCGCGTATGGGAATCACGGTCAGGTTCGTGCGATCGAACGATCTCGAAGCCCTTCAAAAAGCCGTCACGTCCAAGACCAAGGCCGTGTACGCCGAATCGATCGGCAACCCCAAACTGGACGTGGCCGACCTCGATGGAATAGCCAAGATCGCTCACAGTGAGGGCGTTCCCTTTATCCTGGACAACACGGTCAGCCCCTTCCTGCTCAGGCCCTTTGATCACGGCGTGGATATCGCGGTCTATTCGGCCACCAAGTTCATCGGCGGACACGGCACCTCGCTGGGCGGCATCATCGTGGATTCCGGCAACTTCGATTTCTGCGGCGGAAAATTCCCGCTTATCACCGATCCGGACCCGAGCTATCACGGGCTCGATTTCCACGCCGCGCTCGGTAAGACGGCCTATATCACCAAGGCGCGCGTGACCTTGCTGCGCGATCTGGGTCCGGCCATGAGCCCCTTCAACGCCTTTCTCTTCCTTTTAGGGTTGGAGACCCTGCACTTAAGGATGCCGCGGCATTGTGAGAACGCCCTGTCGGTGGCCGAGTTCCTGTCCCGCCACCCCAAAGCGGCCTGGGTCAATTACCCGGGGCTCTCCACCAGCCCTGAATACGGACGCGCGCAAAAATATCTTGCCAAGGGCGCGGGCGCCATCATCGGCTTCGGCATCAAGGGCGGCGTCGAGGCGGGCAGGCGTTTCATAGAAGGCTTGAAGCTCACCAGCCATTTGGCCAATATCGGCGACGCCAAGACCCTGGCCATCCATCCGGCCACGACCACGCACCAGCAGCTCTCGCCCGCCGAACAGGCAGCCACGGGCGTCACGCCGGATTTCATCCGCTTATCCATCGGCCTGGAGCATGTGGACGATATCATCGCCGACCTCGACCAGGCCCTTACAAGGACGGACATATGATCTACGATGATATCGCCCAAACTATCGGAAACACGCCCCTGGTCAGGATCAACCATTTGTCCAAGGGCCTGAAGGCCACGATCCTGGTCAAGGTCGAATCGTTCAATCCGCTGGGCAGCGTCAAGGACCGTATAGCCGTGGCCATGATCGAGGCCGCGGAAAAAGACGGGCACATCACCAAGGACACGGTCATCATCGAGCCCACCAGCGGCAATACGGGCATCGGTCTGGCCTTTGTGTGTGCGGCGCGCGGCTACCGCCTGATCCTCACCATGCCCGAGACCATGAGCATGGAACGCCGCCAGCTGCTGGAGATCCTGGGCGCCGAGCTGGTGCTGACCGACGGCAAAAAAGGCATGACCGGCGCGGTGGAGATGGCCGAGGAAATGGCGCGGGGGATGGCCAACAGCTTCATCCCGCAGCAGTTCAAGAACCCGGCCAACCCCGAGATGCACCGCCGCACCACGGCCGAGGAGATCTGGACCGATACGGCGGGCCAGGTGGACTACTTCGTGGCCGGCATCGGTACGGGCGGCACCATCACCGGCGTGGGCGAGGGGCTGAAAAGCCATAGCCCTAAGGTTAAGATCGTGGGCATCGAACCCGCGGACTCTCCCGTGCTTTCCCAGGGCAAGTCCGGTGCGCACAAGATCCAGGGCATCGGCGCCGGTTTCGTGCCCGAGGTCTTAAACCGCGGCATCCTGGATGAGATCATCACGGTCGGGCATGAAGACGCCGGCCGCATGGCACGGCGCCTGGCCAAGGAGGAAGGTATCCTGGCCGGCATATCGAGCGGCGCGGCCCTGTGGGCGGCGCTTAAGATCGCTGAAAGGCCGGAGGCCAAAGGCAAAACCATTGTCGCGCTTCTGCCCGATACCGGCGAGCGCTATCTTTCGACCTGGCTGTTCCAGACGCATGCGTGAGGAGACTATGAACACCTACCAGGAATTATTCGCCAGGAACTATGGCATCTTTTCCCTCTCCGAGCAGGAACGCCTACGCCATGCCTGTATCCTGATCGTGGGCTGCGGCGGCATCGGCGGCACCGTGGCCGTCATGCTGGCGCGCTCCGGCGTCGGCCGTTTCATCCTGGTTGAGTTCGACGACTACTCAAAGAGCAACATGAACCGGCAGGTGGCCTGCTTTACCGATACCCTGGGCCGCAACAAGGCTTCGGTGCTGAGCGAAGAGATCAAGCGCATCAACCCCGAGGCCGAGGTGGAGCTGCATACGCACTTCTTGACGCATGCCGAGATCGCCACGCTCATCCCGAAGGCCGACATCGTGTTCCCGGCCGCGGACGACATGGCCTTCAGCATCATGGTCTTCCGCGACTGCCGGAGAGCGGGCAAACCGGCCCTGTTCGTGGTGCCGGCCGGGACATGGGCCAACGTGAGCATCATCCTGCCCGACGGGCCGGACGTGGAGGCCATCAACGGCGTGCCCAGGCTGCCCACCTATGAGGCCCTGAAGGATGTGTTCAGCATCAGGCGCTACAAGTTCGGCACCTTCTTCTATGTGCCCCTGGCGGACTGGCGCGTCGAGTACTACCGTGAATTCATCGAGCGCGACCTGGCTCCGGCCCAGCTCTGCCCGGTGGTGTGGCTCTGTTCGTCCCTGGGCGCCATGGAGGTGCTCAAGGTCTTGAGCGGTAAATGGAAGCCGGTGGCCGCGCCCCGCTACTGGTGCATCAACCGCGACCGCATCAGAATACAACGCATTAACGGGCCGCATCTGCAGACCCTGCTGGTCTGGCAGCGCCGCATCATGTATCGCATCTTCCAGACGCCCTTCGGTGTTATTCAGTCGCTCTTCCAGTGGCTGTGGTGGCCGTGGTTCAATCGGCATCATCAGCGCCGCCAGGACCGGGGCTGAGAAAGGTTAAGGACACTATGAAGCTGATAACCACTGATCTGATAAACGACCTTATCGCCCAGGCCGGAACGAGCCCCCGGCGCCGCATGAACCACAACGTGCACCCCCAGCTCTCCGACCCGGTGCAGCGCCTGTTCGTGGCCGCCCGGAGAGACTCCTACTTCCGCCCCCACCGCCACCGCGACAAGTGGGAGTTCGCGCTGGTCATCTCCGGAGCCTTCGAGCTGCTTATATTCGATGACACCGGCCGCCTCACCGCCCGCCAGACCTTGGGACCCGGCACCGGAACCATCGGCATCGAGCTGGCGGCCGACACCTGGCACACCTGGCTGGCCTTAAGCGACGACGCCGTCTTTTTCGAAACCAAACAAGGCCCCTTCGACCCGCAGACCACCTCGGAATTCGCGCCCTGGTCCCCGGCCGAAGGCAGTCCGGAGGAGCCGGAATTCTTCATGCGCCTAAAGAGGGCGCAGGTCGGCGAGAAGGTGGCCGGATGAACCAGAAATAAGGCCATGCCGTTCAAGGGGTGTTGCATGCGTTCATCGTCATCGGGGTGTCGCCTAAAGCCGTAACCCATCAGAATTTTAAAACAAGATTATTCGCTGCGCTCGGGATGACGGTCAAAAAACAGGTTTTTTTTGATATCACCCTGAGCTAAGCGTTGGGTCTCAGGTCACTTCACAGGGGTGTTCTTATCGGTGAGCCGTATGCCGCTCTCTTCAATAGTAATCAACCGTTTTTTGTAGAGCGCGCCGATGGCCTTTTTGTAGGTCTTCTTGCTGATCCCGAATAGGGCATAGATGGCCTCCGGCGCGCTCTTGTCGGTTACCGCGATAAACCCGCCGTGGGCCTTCATGGCATCAAGAATTTTTTTTGAGAGCGGATCGATCTTGGCATACCCGGGTTGATGCAGGCACAGATCGATTTTGCCGTCTTCGCGCACATGCTTTATGAAACCTTGTATATGCTGTCCGATGGTTACGGTCTGAAACACCTCGCTCTGAAACAGCACCCCGCTGAAGGTGTCATTGATGATGGCTTTATACCCGATCTCGGTCCGGTCGTAGATCAAGAGATCAACCGCCTGTCCGTCATCGTAAAAGCACATGCCGGTATCGAGATATTTTTCAATTTTCGTCGAAGCCGTGATGCGGCCTTTTTTCTCATCCAGATAGACATAGACCAGGTACGACCCACCGATGGCCATCTTCTGGTTCTGTTCACGCAGCGGCACCAGCAGATCCTTGGGCAGGCCCCAGTCAAGAAATGCCCCGGCGGCATGCAGGCCCGTCACCTGCAAGAAGGCAAATTGACCCACTTGGGCATACGGCCTCTTCGTGGTGGCGATGATCCGCCCTTTATCGTCGCGGTAGATGAAGACCTCGATAGTATCCCCGGACCCGCACTCCAGCGGCAGCTCGTTCTGCGGCAAGAGGATATCGCCCAGCGCGCCGCCATCCAGATGCCCCCCTTGCGCGCCACGTTTTACAACCTTGAGCGTGTTTATTTTTCCTATTTCGACCATGCAGAAGTGCTTCCCTTATCCTTTGCATCCATTCCCGCAGTGACTCGACCCCTGGGCCAAAGGATTTTTAGAATGCCCGTGTAATACCATAGATGGTCTGACGGTGATATGATTTACTCGTACCCGCGTCGGATATCAGCGCGCAGGTTCCTTGGCCGCTGCCTCCTGGATGATATTGCAGTGGGCGCAGCGGTGAAACCACTGGCCGCGGCGGGTGGAGGGCACGACCTGCATGGGTTGGCCGCAGGTCGCGCAGTTTTTGGGGTCGGGCATGCGTGGATCGGCCCCTTTTTCGGTCTGCCATTTCTCGCATTTCGCGCAGATCTTGCCGCCGCCCCGCGTGGTGCGGACCGGGCCTTGGCAGAAGCGGCAGAGCTCCAGCGGTTTGCCCTCGGCATCGGCATCAAAGGTTACCCGGCATTCATTGTCTGTGCTGGCGGCGCACTTCACGTAGTGGCGGCCTTCCCAGTCCCGCAGATGCAGGTTGGATCCGCATTTAGGGCAGGCGCCCACCACGGGTCCGAACACGCGGCCGCCACTTTTGGGGGCTTGGCTTTTGATCTGATCCACCACTTCGGTCACAAAGGACCGGATGCCATGCATGAACTCATCCCGCGCTACCTCGCCGCGGCGCATGCGTTCCAGGCGTGCTTCCCAAACGCCGGTCATCTGCGGGCTTTTCAAGGTCTCGGCCCGAAGCGTTTGGACCAGCTCGATCCCCTTGGCCGTGGGCTGCAGGATATTGCGTTTGCGCTCCACGAACCCGCGTTTCAAGAGCGTTTCGATAATGTTGGCGCGCGTGGCGGGTGTGCCCAGGCCGCAGTCCTTCATGGCGCCTTTGAGCTCCTCGTCGTCCAGCTCCTTGCCCGCGCTCTGCATGGCGCCCAGCAGGTCGCCTTCGGTCATGCGTTTGGGCGGTGAGGTCTTGCCTGCTTTGGGCAGGAGGTCCTTGGTCTCCACCTTTTCTTCCTTGGCCAGGCGCGGCAGCTCACCGGAGTCCTCATCCTCTTCCGATTCTTCGGTGTCCCCGGCCTTGGTTTTCTCTTTTTTCGGACGGCCATGGGGCGGGTCTACGGCGGAGAATCCCAATTCCTTCACCACCGTGCCCGTGGTCTTGAAGGTTTCCTTTTCTATTTTCGTGATAATGGTGGTCTTGCCTTCGATGCGCTCGGGAAAGTGCGCGGCCAGAAAGCGCCTGGCGATCAGGTCGTAGACCTTCAGGCGGTCGCCCTCAAGGTTCCTGGCCGGGTTCTCGGTCGGCACCAGGGCCGAGTGGTCCTCCACCTCTTTGTCGTTCACGAAGCGCGTGCCCAGCTTCACGGGCCAGCGCCCCCGCAGCTCCTCCACAAAGGGCTGCAGATGGGCAAGCTGCCCCTGAGCGATGGCCTTGATCCAGCCCGCGGTCTTCTGCGCGTCGCTTTCCGTCAGGTAGCGGGAATTCGTGCGCGGGTAGCTGATGAGCTTGGCCTCGTAGAGGTCCTGCGCTACCTCCAGGGTGTGCTCGGCCGTGAACCCGAAGCGCTTGTTGCACTCCTTCTGCAAGGCGGTAAGGTCGTAGAGCAGCTCAGGTTTTTTCTTCTCGGTCTTGGAGGTGAGCGCCGCGACCGTGCCGGGCAGGCCGGAGAGCTTGTCGGCCAGGGTCAAAGCGTCCGCTTCCTTTTCAAAGCGGTCCTGATCCTTGCCGTCCACTTTCTTAAACCATTTACCGCGGTAGGTCCCGCCCTCAGCCTGGAAGGTCGCCCATAAGGTCCAGAAGTCCTTGGGCACGAAGTTGGTGATTTCCATCTCGCGGCCCACCAGCAGCGCCAAGGTCGGCGTTTGTACGCGGCCGACGGAATAGACCCCTTCACCCCCCGCGCGTCGCATGGCCAGGGTCTGGGCGCGCGTGCAGTTGATGCCCACGATCCAGTCCGCCTCCTGACGGCTGCGCGCCGCATCGCGCAGGCCGTGGTAAGCCTCGCCCGGTTTCATGCGGCTATAGGCCTCCCGGATGGCATCGTCGGTCAGGCTCGATGTCCAGAACCTCAGCACCGGCTTGGTGCAACCTGACAGGCGGTAGACCAGGTCGAAGATGAGTTCGCCTTCTCTCCCGGCGTCGGTGGCGTTCACGACATCCACCACATCGTCGCGGGTCATGAGCCGGGCCACCAGTTCGTATTGATCCTTGGTGGCCTCGATGGGGGCGTATTGAAACGCTTCGGGAAAAAAGGGCAGGGCATCCATGCGCCAGGCTTTAAGCCCGGGATCATACACCTCGGGCGCTGAAGCCTGCACCAGGTGGCCCACGCACCAGGTGACGATGATGTCATCCCCCTGGATGAAGCTGCGGCCCGTGCCCTGAACGCCCAGGGCCGCCGCTATGGCGCGGCCCATGCTGGGTTTTTCGCTGATGATGAGACGGGTCATCGTTTTATCCTTCGGCAGGTGTCTGTCTGTCGCGCCGGGTTCAATGCCGGGCTATAGTATTGCGGCCATGGTTCATTGTCAACAGGCGTGCGGTTGCCTGCAAAGGCTTCAACCATTATTTTCCTGTAGAAGAGAAGGCTTTTTGAGGTTATATGCAATTTCGCAAGTAGCGAGTATGGGGGCCAAGCCAATGAAACTGAAAAATACGATGCAGCGCTGGACGGTTGATGATTCCGCCGACCTGTACCAGATTCGGGAATGGGGGGCCGGATACTTCAGCATTTCCGATCAAGGGGATGTCGTGGTAACCCCGCTGAGGGGCAGAAAAGATGTATCCGTCAATCTGCCTGAGATCATATCCGGGATCGTCGCGCGCGGCTATGACATGCCCATGCTCCTGCGCTTTGAGGACATCCTGGATTCCCAGATCATCCACATGCATGAAAGTTTCCGCTCCGCGATCGCCAAGTTCGATTACCAGGGGGACTACAAAGGGGTCTACCCCATCAAGGTCAACCAGCAGAAACAGGTGATCGAAACCATCACCCGCATCGGGAAGGTGTATCACCATGGACTCGAAGCCGGCAGCAAGTCCGAGTTGATCGCGGCTCTGTCCTTCCTGGACGACAAGGAGGCCTGCCTGATCTGCAACGGCTACAAGGACCGGGAATTCATCGACCTGGGTCTGTATGCCTGCAAGATGGGGTTCAAGTGTTTCTTCGTGCTGGAGATGCCCGGCGAGCTGGACCTGATCCTGGAACGCTCGAAGGCCTTAGGGATAAAGCCTCTCCTGGGGGTGCGTTTCAAGCTTTCCACCCAGGCCGGCGGGCACTGGACCGAATCCGGCGGCGACCGCAGCATCTTCGGCCTGACCATCTCACAGATCATCAAGGCCATCGAAAAGCTTAAAGACGTGGGCATGCTGGACTGCCTGCAGCTGCTCCATTACCATCTCGGTTCCCAGATCCCCAATATCCGGGATATCCGGGCCTCCATCCAGGAGGCCTGCCGGGTGTATGCCGGGCTGGTGCTCGAAGGCGCTCCCATGGGGTATTTCGACCTGGGCGGCGGCCTGGCCGTGGATTATGACGGCTCGCATACCAATTACATGAACTCCCGCAACTATACCCTGGATGAGTACTGCGCCGACGTGATCGAGGCCATCATGGAGATCTTAAGCGAGCACGACATCGCCCATCCCACCATCATCACCGAATCCGGCCGGGCCACCGTGGCGTACTACTCCGTGCTGTTGTTCAATATCTTCGATACCAGTTCCATCGATACGGGCCCCATACCCAAGAAACTGCCGGAAGACACCCCGGAGATCATCCTGAACATGCTGGAGGTCCTCAAGTCACTGAGCGTCAGGAATCTTCAGGAATGCTACAACGACGCCCTCTATTACCGCGACCAGATCCGCGAGATGTTCAAGGTCGGCGACTTGAGTTTAAGGCAGCGGGCCCTGGGCGACAGGATATTCTGGAACGTCATTCAGACCGTGAGCGAAAACATCAAGAATCTGAAGTTCGTGCCCAAGGACCTGGTCGATATCGACACCGCCCTGTGCGATACCTACTACGCTAATTTCAGCGTCTTCCAGTCCCTGCCCGATTCCTGGGCCATCGGGCATCTGTTCCCGGTCATGCCGGTGCACCGGCTGGATGAAATGCCGTCGATAAACACCATCCTGGCGGACATTACCTGCGACTGCGACGGCAAGATCGACCGCTTCATCGACAAGCAGGGCGTGCGTCGGGCCTTGAAACTGCATACGGTCAAGGAGAACGAGGACTATTACCTGGGTGTCTTTCTGGTGGGCGCATATCAGGAAACGTTGGGCGACCTGCACAATCTCTTGGGCGACACCAACGTGGTGAGCGTCCGCGTGCATGAAGACGGGACCTACAGCTTTGTCAGGGAGATCGAAGGCGATACCGTGGCCGATGTCCTGTCGTACGTGGAATACGAACCCAAGACCATGACCAAACAGTTTAGGGCCACGGCCGAGCAGGCCATCCGCGAAAACCTCATCACCCCCCAGGAACGCCGGGAGATCATGCGCATGTACGAAGAGGGCTTGCGGGGCTACCCCTATTTTGAACAATAGGAACTCCCGCTTTGGCTTGACGGTAAGTGTGGGTTCGCTCTATATCAATACGGAAATCAACGTCAAAGTCCTGAGAACCTGCGAATTGCAGCGGCTAAAGATGTCCCTGCCTGCCGAGGGTTGAGCATACCGTGATCATGATTCCTTTCTTGATTGCTCGCAACCGCACGAGGTCGCATGGGAGGGACTCAAGCGATTTTTTAACGCCAATATCGATGCCTATCTCGGTTACATGAGCAAGGAAGACCTGATGCGAGCCAGAAAGCTCGCCGGTAACGCCCGCACGATCGAGGAAAAGCTAAAACGGCAATACGGTCTGAAGAAATAAGCTGCAGCCCCTCATAATAATGAAGCATGTGTTGCACCATGTGGCCTGGAATATGCTTGCAGTGTGCATGCCCGCCATGGTAGCACGGCAGGACTTTTTCACGGAGCAGAGGGTATGATTCATCTGAGTAACATCAGCAAGCAGCATGGGGCGCAGGTCCTGTTCAAGGACGCCAGCTTCCAGATCCTGCCCGCTTGCCGCAGCGGTCTGGTAGGGCCCAACGGCGCCGGTAAGACCAGCATCTTCCGCCTGATCATGGGAGAGGAGGAATGCGACAGCGGCGAGATCACCAAGGCCCGCAAGACCACGGTGGGCTACTTCTCGCAGGATGTGGGCGAGATGTCCGGCCGCTCGGCCCTGGCCGAGGTCATGGCCGCTTCCGAAACCGTGACGCGCCTGGGCCAAGAGGTCCGCGCCATGGAGGCCAAAATGGGCGAGTCCATGGACGCGGACGCCATGACAGACTTGCTGGAGCGCTACGGCGAGGTCTTATCCGAGTTCGAGCATCGCGGTGGTTATGACCTGGAAAGCCGGGCGCAAGAAGTCCTGACCGGCTTAGGCATCGGGCCGGACCAATATAACCTGCCGGTGGAGACCTTCAGCGGCGGCTGGAAGATGCGCATTGCCCTGGCCAAGATATTGACGCTCAACCCGGATGTGCTGCTCTTGGATGAGCCCACCAACCACCTGGATGTGGAATCCATCATCTGGCTGGAAGGGTGGCTTGCGGGCGAGTTCAAGGGCGCCTTGTTGATGACCACGCACGACCGCGAGTTTATGAACCGTGTCGTGAGCCGCATCATCGAGGTAGCCAACCAGACCATCACGACCTACAGCGGCAATTACGACTTCTATGAAACCGAACGCGAGATCAGGCGCGAACAATTGGCGGCCAGCTACCGCCGCCAGCAGGAGATGCTGGCCAAGGAAGAGGAGTTCATCGCCCGCTTTGCGGCCCGGGCCTCGCATGCCTCCCAGGTGCAGTCGCGCGTGAAGAAGATCGAAAAGATCGAACGCATCGAGATCCCGGCCGAGCAGCGCACCATCAAGTTTGCCTTTCCCACGCCGCCCCGCAGCGGCGACGACGTGATCAAGCTCGAAGGCTTAAGCAAGACCTGGGAGCGCCATGATGGCGGGCAGCGCTCGGTCTTCGGCGGCATCACCGGCATGATCAGGCGGGAGCAGAAGATCGCCGTGGTGGGGGTCAACGGCGCGGGCAAGTCCACCTTCTTGAAGGTCCTGGCCGGTCAGACCGAGCCAACCAGCGGCAGCGTGACCATCGGCGCCAATGTGAACATCGGCTATTTCAGCCAGCATGCCATGGACATCCTCGACCCCGGCAAGACCGTGCTGGACACGGTGCAGGACGCCATGCCCCTGGCCAACCTGGGCGTGGTGCGCAACCTCTGCGCGGCCTTCCTGTTCCAGGGCGATGATGTCTATAAGCGCATCGACAAGCTCTCGGGCGGCGAGAAGAGCCGCGTGGTGCTGGCGACCATGCTGGTCAAACCGGTCAACCTCTTAATCCTGGACGAGCCAACCAACCACCTCGATATCGGCTCGCGCGCCGTCCTGCTGGAGGCGCTCAAAGAATTTTCCGGCACGGTCATCCTGGTCAGCCATGACCGGCATTTCCTCAGGTGCCTGGTAGACCGCGTGTTCGAAATCGATCATGGTGAAATGCGCGTCTACGAAGGCGACTACGAGTATTATCTCTTCAAATCAGGACAGGCCGACCGCGCAGCTTGATTCCATCGGGATTTAAGCGCTCCCCACGTCGTCTTCGTCGGGTTGCTCCTCGAAGTACTAGTCGGTACACCTGCGGGCAACCCTCCTTGCCTCCTCGGTATCATCTTAAATCGCGATGGAATCACCATGCAATGTACGCCTCGGGCGTGCCTCGGCACGTCAATTTTCGCTATCCTGCGGAATTGCTCCATCAATTTTAGAAATGACGGATAAGACCGGCGCACGGATGTACCGCAATCATTCGTGCGTCTTTATCGCCGTCTGAGAGATTCGACCGGTCAAGGCGGGGCTCCCTCACTTGACAAGCAGGATTGCCTTCCTACTATAAACAACCGGGCAGCGTATCATCGCGAGGTTGTTTGATGCAAACAGGGCAACCAACGGATATATCCATTCTCCTTTCCGGCGAGGCCGGCCAAGGGCTGCAAACGCTTGAGCGCTTGATGCTCGGCGTTTTCAAACGTTCGGGCTGGTATGTCCATTCATACAGTGAATTCATGTCCCGCATCCGGGGCGGCAACAACTCCACCGCGCTACGTATCGCCTCTTCACCGGTCGATGCCTGCCGCGAACGGATCGACATATGCGTGCCATTCAGCGCTTCGGCGCTGGATCGTTTTGTCAAAAGGATCACCCCGCAGACGCTCATTTTGGGCGACAGCGAGATCATTCCCGGCCGCTATCAGGAACAGGGCCTTGCCGTCGTGAACGTGCCGCTGATTCAAATGGCCAAAGACGCCGGCGGGGCCATTACCTTGAACATGATCGTCCTGGGTGTCCTGTCCGGATTCCTCGGGGTGGATCTTGAGCTGGTTATGACGCAGATGGGGTTGTCTTTGTCCGGTACTGATACCGAGCGCCAGGCCAGAAACATCGCCGCCGCAACCAAAGGACATGCGGCCGGTGTTGTGCTGCGGGAGCAGAAGCCCGGCGCCTTACCCGCCTTAGCGCATTCAGAGACCCTGAGCCGGGCCTTGCTCGTAAACGGCATCGATGCCGTCGGGCTGGGGGGCTTGGCCGGCGGGTGCAACTTTGTGTCATCATACCCCATGTCGCCCTCCACCGGGCTGCTGGTGTTCTTCGCGCGTCAGGCGCAGGCCTTCGACGTGGTGGTGGAACAGGCCGAGGATGAAATCAGCGCCGTCAATATGGCTCTGGGGGCCTGGTATGCAGGAGGCAGAGCGCTCGTAACCACTTCCGGCGGGGGGTTCGCCCTGATGGTGGAAGGGCTCAGTCTGGCCGGGGCGATTGAATCACCCCTGGTCATCCATATCGGTCAGCGACCGGGGCCGGCCACGGGGCTGCCTACGCGTACCGAACAGGCCGATCTTGAGCATGCCCTGTATTCCGGGCACGGAGAATTTCCCCGCGCGATCCTGGCGCCCGGAACCATGCAGGAAGGGTGTACGCTTGCGCGGCACGCCTTTGAACTGGCGGATACCTACCAGATACCGGTCATCATGCTGACCGATCAGGGCTATCTCGAGTCCAATCATCTTGTTCAAGGGCTGGAGATCGGCGCCGCGCCTGTTGTGAACCACCTCATCGAGACCGATGCCGGTTATCGGCGCTATGCGCTTACGGATGACGGCGTATCGCCGCGGGGCATTCCCGGATATGGGGCCGGCATTGTCTGCGCGGACAGCGATGAGCATGATGAAGGCGGATACATCACCGAGGACATGGATGTTCGCAGGGCCATGGTGGAAAAACGCCTCAGAAAACTGCGCGGTCTTGCAAACGCGGCAATCCCGCCCACGCTTGTGGGAAAGCTGCCCTGCACCTATCTGATTGTCGGATGGGGCTCGACCTTTCATGTCGTCAAAGAGGCGTTGGAGGCCCTGGGAAACATTGATATTACCTTCCTGCACTACGCTCAGATCTATCCGCTGCACGCCCAAACCGCCGGCATGCTTTTACAGGCGCGCAAACGCATGATCATCGAAGGCAACGCCACCGGCCAATTTAAGAGATTGATAAAGATGCATACCGGGCTCGATTTCGATGCGCAGTTCCTCAAGTTCGACGGCATGCCGTTCATGCTGGAGGAGGTCATCGCGCGCTTGGAGGATTTTGTGAAGGAGTCCGCACATGCCTGAAGATTTCGATTTTGATCACGCCATCGACATCGCCTGGTGTCCGGGGTGCGGGAATTTCAACATCTTGAAGGCCCTCAAGAACACCCTTGCGGAACTGGGCGTAAGCCGGCGCACGCTGGTGTTCGTCTCCGGCATCGGCCAGGCGGCCAAGACCCCGCAGTATATCCGGACAAGTTATTTCAACGGACTGCATGGAAGGTCTCTGCCGGCCGCCACGGCGATCAAGGCGGCCAACCCGTCACTGACCGTGATCGCCGAAAGCGGGGATGGATGCACCTACGGGGAAGGTGGCAACCATTTTATCCATACCATACGCCGCAACCCCGACATCACCAATATCGTGCACAACAACATGGTATATGGCCTTACCAAAGGCCAGGCGTCACCCACGAGCAGGCGCGGTTTTCTCACGCCGGTACAGATAACCGGGGTGCAGCTTGAGCCGTTTAATCCATTGGCTCTCGCCATAGCGCTGAACGCCTCATTCGTGGCCCGGGCATATTCAAACGATGTCGAAAAAACGCAGGAAATCCTTGCGCGGGCCATCCGCCACAAAGGCTATGCCCTGGTGGATATATTCCAGCCCTGTGTAAGCTTTAACCGGGTGAATACCCACCAATGGTACAAGAATCACACCGCCTACCTCGACCAGACGCATGACCCCGCCGACCGTGAAGCGGCCTTCAAGCTTTCACTCATGACCGACCCCTTCCAGATCGGCATATTCTTTATCAACCGGGAAAACCCATCTTTCGAGGAAACCCTGGCGGCCTATAAGGATGATAAAAGACCGCTCTATCAGCGTAGCGTAAACCTGGACGAGATAGGCAGGCTGCTGAAAAGCCTGGCGGCCTAGGCCCCATGGCCATGGCCGTAAGGCCTAGGGCCGGGTTATGAAAGCCGCAGCTGCTTCAAGGTCTCCCGCAGGAAATCGGGGAGATCCTGGGGCACGCGTGAGGTGACAAGGTTGCCGTCAACAACTACGGCCTTATCCTCATAGCTTGCGCCGGCCTGTTTAAGCTCCATAGCCACGGAGGAATGGGATGTGGCGCTTCGGCCGCTTAATACCCCGGCGCTGATCAAAATCTGCGGTCCGTGGCATATGGCGGCAACCGGTTTTTGGCGCTGGAAGAAATCGCGGGCGATATCCAATGCCCTCGCTTCCATGCGCACCTTTTGAGGCGCCTTGCCCCCGGGCAAAACCAAGAGGTCATATTCATCGGGATCGACCTCAACGAGGGTTTTATCCACAGTCACCTCATAGGCATGAATCCCTTTGATGGCGCCGCGTTTCATGGAAGCCACCTGTACCCCCACACCGGCCTCCTTCAGGCGGTAATATGGAACCAGCAACTCCAAGTCCTCGAATCCATCCGCGCTTACGATCAGGGACTTCATCTCACACCTCCTACATGCGTCGGGATATGCCGATACATGTCCGTTTTCAGCCCCTGTCAAATATTCAGCCTATCAATACCGGGCCGATTGCAGGGTGCCATCTCAACCTCTGGCCTCATTTATAGAAACAAAGGGCGCATGTAGCAATATCGCGGAGCTAAGGTGCCGTTAATTAAGGACTATTGCCCCTGTATCGTTATTGATTTTTTCATACCTGCCGTTGATTGACAATAAGGTATATCTTTCATCATTGATCTGGAAAGCAGGGCTGTGCTGACCAGCCGGGGCAGCGGTCAGTACCCGGGCGGGCGTGTGCCGTCTCTTGAATAATCAGCAGACCGGCGGATACGATCTTTTTAAGAATTCTCGGGCTCCGGTCAGGCGCCTATTTTTCCGAGGTCCTTACCGCCGGCAGGTAGATGCTGAAACACGTGCAGTAGGGGGCGCTGGTTACTTCGATATGGCCCCGACAGCCCTTGACGACCCCCTGCACGGCGGCCAGGCCCATGCCGCGGCCCATGAACTTGGTGGAATAGAACGGTTCGAATATGCGCGACAGGTCCTCCGGCTGTATGCCGCAGCCGGTATCCTGGACCGTAAGACGGACATAGTAGCCGCTGCCAAGCTCCTGGAGGTAGGCTGGATCAGCGGCCTTTCTCTTAAGGTTGCGGGTGGTGATCTTGATTCGGCCCTGGTTGACGATAGCCTCGCTGGCATTGGTAAAGAGGTTGGCGACAATCATATGCAGCTGGCGCGGATCGATTTTAATTTTCCACAGATCGGACTGCAGATCTTGTACGGTATGGATGCGCGGGTTGTCTTGTTCCGCCTGCAGGACGGATGCAATGGCCGCATTCATATCGGCCTCGGCTGCGCCGGCCTGCCCCGGGCAGGCATAGGCCACGATGAGATCGGTCAAATCGCCCACCATCTGTGCGGCCTGGGAGATGTTGGCAGCCATTCTTTGTCCGTTGGCGTCAAGGTTGATATCCTGTTTGAGCAGATCGGCATAGCCCAGCACCGTGGCCATGCGGTTATTCAATACATGCGCGATGTTGGTCGCGAAGTTTGCCGTGCCCTGTGTGCGCGCCTCTTCGGTCATGCGCTGCTCCTCACTTTTTCGCTCCGTAATATCGATAAGCGCCAAGCGTAGTTCCGCGGACTCGTCATGCGGATGAGGTTGCAGCGTGCCCTCGATATGTACCCAGGTATTGGGGTTGCTTCCAAACAGCAGTCGCATCTCGATATGCTGCGTGGTCTGAAGGGTGATCGATTTCAGGAAGTCTGTGAAGACCGGGCGATCTCCCCAATCCAGAAAGTTTACCAGCGGTAGATTGATAAGATGTTCCTGCCGCATGCCGAACAGTGAGGCCGCCGATCGGTTCGCCTCCATGATGCGGCCCCGTTCATCCAGGCTTAAGCATGCCATGGGGGCTGAATCATACAATTCCCGGTAGCGCTCGGAGAAGCTTTCCTGATGCCGGGCCGGTGGAGTCGGTTTTCGACTTTCCAGCCCCCCTTTCGGCAGGCAGGCTTCGGCTTCAGGGTTTGAAACGCTCCGGTCGGTTCCGGCCTGCAACAGCACGCGATAATTGCCCTTTCCCGAGCCCATGTGGGCCCTGTCATGTAGTTCGTTATGGGGTCTGATTTTATGATCATATGGTATATTTTTCATGCCCACGATCTTTGTATCCTTTCCCCGGCGCTTTTTCTCCCGGGTGTCTCGTCCATTGTCACGCAGCGTTGTGTTCGCCAAAATTCAAGTCCTGCAAGGTACTATCAATTAGCATGCCATACCTGCGACCATGAATAGGCAACTAATTTAAATGACTTGCATAATTACAGCATTTTACTGGCGACCGTGAGTTACGAAAAACGTACTGAAGCGGATCACATTTCTGTACATGCGTCTGAAACGAAAGCACTGGTCCTTTGACCTCCGCAGGGTGCTCGGGTGGCGACCCTTTAAAAACTGTTGTCAACCGGAGCTGAATCGTGTTGGATGCCCTTGGAGACTGTAATGGAAAAAATAGGCATACCAAGCATGGGTGCCAGGGATAAGCTGTACCGGACCGCCAACCTCCTGGCTTTGATCACGATCTTCTATAATATCCTGGAAGGGCTCTTCTCGGTCGGGTTCGGCCTGGCGGACGAAACCTTCACTCTTTTCGGCTTCGGCCTGGATTCATTCGTGGAGGTCATCTCAGGGGTCGGCGTGTGGCATATGATCCGCCGCATCCGGCGCTCAGGCGATAACAGCCCGGATATCTTCGAACGCCGGGCGCTCAAGATTACCGGCACGGCCTTTTATATCCTGGCGGCCGGGCTCATCATCACCGGTGTGCTGAACCTGGTCCTGGGCCATAAGCCCGAAACCACCTTCTGGGGCATCATCATCGCGCTGATCTCTATCTGCTCCATGTGGCTCCTGATCCATTACAAGGTCAAGGTGGGCAAGGCGCTTGATTCCCAGGCCATCCTGGCCGATGCCGTCTGTACCCGCACCTGCCTGTACCTGTCCGTGGTGCTGCTCATAGCCAGCGCGGGCTACGAGCTGACCGGCATCGCTGGCCTGGATGCCGCCGGCGCGGTCGTCATCGCGGGCTTTGCCTTTCATGAAGGCCGGGAGGCCTTTGAAAAATCGTGGGGCAAGGCCTGCTCCTCTTCAGCGTGCCATAAGGATTAGCCTTAGGAACAGCCTTAATGGCACAGCACCATGGTGATGAGCAGGATCAAGAAAAACCGGGAACGTTATTGTGATCAGGGAGACCCTGGAAATTCATGGCATCATCTCGTAGGCAAAGGGGTTTTTGTCCTCGCTGCAGTTCGGACAGGTGGCCAGCTTGGGACATGCATCGCACGGTTCCTTCAAGTCGGAGCGGGTCCATGACTCGACCTCTCGATACTTATCAAACGTAGGGTATATCCAGCCAACTGTTCCATTGTCATTTGTCATCCCGTTCTGCATGGCGTTGTTGGAAAAAATGGTGGTTGGGCTGGCGTAGGACGCCGAGTAGTAGCTCTGCGTGAAGTCATAGTCCGTGATGACAAAGAGCCGCTTCAGCATGCCGGGCGGTATTCTTTCGATATGGAAATTATATTGCGTCGGAGACGCAACCACGGAGGCGTTGATTGAAGAAAATTTGACGTAGAGATCTTGCAGATCAGCGGGTTGATGATCCAGAAGACAGGGGAAGCCGACACCCCCTCCCGCGGAAGGGTAAGCGGCATTGATTGTCTCACGATCCGATGCGTTCATAAGGTTGTACCAGACATCGTCGATGCAGAAGGTGTCAACGCTGTTGCCGAAATCAATAGGTGTGGGCTCGGAGACATCCAGAAAGCCTACGCAAACGGCGTCTTCTTCAACCCCCGGTTCGCTCAAGGAATAGCCCATTACTCCGCGATATACGACCGAGAACCTGACATCAGCCGCCCAGAGCGGGATCTCTTTATCAAGGGTGAATGTCAAGAGCGTGGATGCCCCATTAGCAAGGGTATGATTCGATTGCGTATCAAAGGCTTGGACAATAAAGAGCGGCTTGGTGGTGTTGAAGCTGGCGGACTCATAGCTCGCGCTGACAAAAGGGTCCTTGGCCCCTGTCGCGGGATCAGTGCTGTTCGGGTTGTCGGTCAGGAGCCGGTATTGGACAACCAGGGTATATTTTCCGCCCAGCAGGGACTCGCCCGTGGAGGTCGTGTTCTTCACGTGCAGGCTTACCGTGCCAAACCCCTGGCGGGCGGGGTCCTCAGGCACGCTATCCCGCGCGGCATACACCCCGTTTTCCGGTAGCGTTATCTCAAGGGTGCCCCGGAAGAAATACTTGAGCAGGCCCGCTGAATAGGATACCGCCCTGGGCACCAGGCGTTCGGCATAGCCTACCAGGACATTCTCATCCAGAAAGCTGGTCTCTAAGTAGCTATTGATAAGCTCATTGCTGGGAGCCACATTCTGCCATAGGATTGATACTGTACAGAGCTTATAGCCGGTCTCTCCATCGGCAATTTTATTCATATAGTTTCTTTGTATTGTCCCGTGCTCATTTCTCGGATTTCTGATCTCGGTCGCGACTCTTTCAACACTGCTTCCATATTTCGGATAATGATAAGAATCTTCTTTGAAGATCGTGTCGCTGCTCAAGTAGTTCGCGTTCGTATATTCCGCCAGACCGATGGGCTTGGTCACGGTATCATAGGGATTCTTACCTTCTCTGTATTGCTCCGTATCCACGATCCTGGCAATGGGTATTGGCGCGAGCTCATTTGGTTCCATGCGCAGCACGGCTTCATCGTAGGTATACCCGTTTTTGGTTATGTCGTTTTCCTTATATTCACCCTTGAGCCAGTTTTCGAACGATCGATTTTCTTTTTGATGGTAATTTTGCACCATGTGTTCATACGGGCATCCGACATGCGCATCATCACGCACATGCTCAGGCACCGAGCTATCCTGGATCAGGTGCATGAGGTGCCCCACGGCCAGGAAGGTTTTTTTCAAGGCTGTATTACGGTGCTCCATATCGTCTGCGGTCAAGGCCGAATGGAAATACTCGCGGGCATCATGCCAGCTGTAATCGCCGCCATTTAATATCGACAAGGACTGTCCGCCTTTATTGCGCTGTGACCAGAGCACCAAGGAATCTCTCTTCCCGAAAAGCCCTGCTTGGTCCCAGGCCTTTGAAGGGTCATGGAAATGAAACAGAACCCGCGTTGGGGGCTGGTCTTCTTCTATCCCTCCTTGAGTAACCAGTTCTTTAGGTGAGTCATAATCTGAGATTGTCAGCCAATTCAGGATAGTGGCATTACGGATGCATTTGTCATCCATACCGCCGTCGATGCCCAGGTATTTCTTCACATACTGGTCGAAGTCAAACCCGCCCACCGATTTTTCCAATATCCAATCGTTTATAGCTGCATGTTCTTCTTTTTCATAACCCCAGATTATACTATCCGGAGCCATAAGGAATAAAAGACATATCCGGTATATGATACCTAGGTTCCTTGTAGACATAATATCTTCCTTCTTTCTGCATTAATGTTCTTCAAGGGCTTTCCTTAACAAAGGCATGTGCGATAAGTATAAAGTGGTTGTGGATGGCAATGATACCCTTGCTTTCCGTTTTTCCTCCGGCGTTACAGCCCGCTTGAGGCCAATTACTTTATACAATCTTATTAGCTTTGAGTCTTTGATGTCATGGACGCAGATAACGTTGGGCGGGTACTGGAAATCGAAATCCAGCTCGCGCAGCTTGCGTTCCGGGTCTTTGACCGGGATAAGCATCTCGCACCGATTCTTTTTCCATTGCTCCAGGTATCTGGTGACCTCCTCTTCGGTATCACCTGGGCGGTATAAAAGGATGCCTTCAAGATTTTTTGATCTGTCCACATAGGCCCGAGCAGAAAAATCGCCTCCTTCTAATCTGGCAAGATATGGATAATAACCTGGTTTGTAATAGCCGAGCCAAGGAGGTCTTACCCAGGCAACCAGAAACCCGAAAAAGACACGCAAAAAACATGGATCGAACGTGCCTGAGCGTCCCGTAATGAGCCATTCGCCGTTGGCATCGGTGAGGACCTCTTTTACCTTATATACATCGCAAACATCACCACCGACCGATGGCCTGCATTTGTGCCACCTGGCCCACACCACGGCGCCCTCGATGGGTTTGAGGGTGTCGGCATCGATGATCTTGCCCCGCATGGTAACATAGCCCGGGAAATCGAAGCCCACGAGCGGGGCGGGAATAACGGCGCAGGTAAGCAGGATGCTTAAGATTATTCCATAATGACGGCTGATCTTCATGTCCCTTTGTTCTCCTTTCTTATCACCATCTTGGATTTCAATGGCAGCATCTCATTCTTCAAGAGCCCTTTTCAACAAAGGCAAGTGTGGTAAGTATGAAGTGGTTGTCGATGGTAGAGAATATCTTGCTTTCCGTTTTTCCTCCGGCGTTACAGCCCGCTTGATGCCAATAACTTCATACAATCTCATCAGCTTCGAGTCTTTGATGTCGCGGACACAGATGACGTTGGGCGGGTATTTAAAATCGAAATCCAGCTCGCGCAGCTTGCGTTCCGGGTCCTTGACCGGGATAAGCCTCTTGCACCGATCCTTGTCCCATTGTTCCATGTATCTGGTGTACTCCTCTTTCGTATTCCCCATGCGGGATAACAGGATGCCTTCAAGATCTTTTGATCTGTCCATATAGGCCCGGGCTATGAAGTCACCACCTGGTATTCTGGCAAGAAAGGGAAAGTAGCCTGGTTTGTAATAGCCGAGCCGAGGAGATTCTACCCAGGGAATCAGAAACCCGATCAGTACGCGCAACACATATGGATGATCCATGCCTGATCGTCCGGTGATGCTCCATTCGCCGTTGGCATCGGTGAGGACCTCTTTTATCTTATATGTATCGCAGACATGCCCACCGACCGACGGCCGGCATTTGTCCCAACTGGCCCAGACCACGGCGCCCTCGATGGGTTTAAGGGTGTCGGCATCGATGATCTTGCCCCGCATGGTAACATAGCCCGGGAAATCGAAGCCCATGAGCGGGGCGGGAATAACGGCGCAGGTAAGCAGGATGCTTAAGATTATTCCATAATGACGGCTGATCTTCATGTCCCTTTGTTCTCCTTTCTTATCACCATCTTGGATTTCAATGGCAGCATCTCATTCTTCAAGAGCCCTTTTCAACAAAGGCAAGTGTGGTAAGTATGAAGTGGTTGTCGATGGTAGAGAATATCTTGCTTTCTGTTTTTCCTCCGGCGTCACTGCCCGTTTGAGGCCGATAACCGTATACGATCTCATCAGCTTGGAATCTTTGATATTACGGACACATATGACGTTGGGCGGGTATTTAAAATCGAAATCCAGCTCGCGCAGCTTGCGCTCTGGATCCTTGACCGGAATAAGTTTCTCACACCAGTCTTTTTTCCATTGCTCATAGTATCTGATGACTTCTTCTTCCGTATCCCCCATACGTTCCAGCAGAATGCCTTCATGATCCTTAGACTTGTCAACATAGGCTCGGGCGCAAAACTCCCCTAGAGCACTTTTGGGAAAGTAGCCAGGTTTGTAATAGCCAAGCCGAGGAGGTTTAATCCAGTCAAACACAAAACTAATGATCCTGCGCGCAATGGATGGATCACTCGTGCCCGCAGGGCCACTGATGCTCCATTCGCCCTCGGCATCGGTGAGGACCTCTTTTGTCTTATATTCATCACAAAGGTGGCCGGCGCCGACCCCGGTCCAGCATTTGTCCCACATGGCCCACACCACGGCGCCTTCGATGGGTTTAAGGGTATCGGCATCGATGATCTTGCCCCGCATGGTGACATAGCCCGGGAAATCGAAGCCCACGAGCGGGGCGGGAATAACGGCGCAGGCAAGCAGGATGCTTAAGATTATTCCATAATGACGGCTGATCTTCATGTCCCTTATCCTCCTGCTTTAGAAATTGGCGATCTTCCATCGCCCGTCCGTGTCCACTTCAAACCAAAGGAAGAAAGAATACAGGGTGCCGTTTCTGGTAGTCTGTATATCATATTCGACACCATCAAAGCGCGTCTTGATGAGTTGGATATCCCCCAGCTCGGCAACCAGGCCGGCGCGCTGTTCAGGGGTAAGGGCGGTGAATATGGTGCGATAGGCGTTCTGCGTACGGCTTGATATATCCTTTACCGCGGCCTCGATATCGCCGGCCAGGAGTGCGGTGCGCATGGACTCCCATGTATGCCGCAGTATGGCATCCAATGCATCGGCATCATACGCCACAATGCCGACGGTATCGGTCAGGACAGCGCCGCTGATGGAGACGCCGGCGGTGATGAAGTAGCAGCCCTGGCTTGAGATGCCGGCGATGCGTTGGCCTTCTTCCGCCCCATCCAGGTACTGGATTTCTCCGGCGCTGTCGTCAGTGAAGCTTATGGAGTCGGGGGTGAAGGGGGATTCCACCGTCAGGACCGACTCATACGGCGCGATGCCGGTATAATCCGTCGGGGACAAGGTGATATATGGTTGCTCGATATCGGCGCTCACCGTGATTGATAGCTCGTTGGTGTTGCCGCCGGCGTCGGTAGCCGCAACAATGATGGTGTTGTCGCCGGCCGCAAGCGGCACATGATTCACGAAGAACCGGCCCTGATAAACGGTTGCGGGCAGGCCGTTGACCGTGACGCCGGTCTCATGGCCGGCAAGGTTTTCCAGCGTGCCTGACACCAGGATGTCGGGCCGGTCGATCGCGGCGCCATTGACGGGCGTTAAAACGGCGAGGCTGATGACGCTGGCTGCGGTAACGGTTACGGACCGGCTGATGACGCCGCCCGGTCCGGTGGCGGTGATGGTGTAGGTCGTTGTCTGCGCGGGGCTCACCGCCAGGGACCCGTTCGGCTCCACCGCTCCGATGCCGTTGTCGATCTCCACGAGCTCGGCATGCAGGGATGTCCAGGCCAGGGTCGAAGATTCACCCAGGCCGGCATGGATGGTAGCGGGTGTGGCGCTGATGCTGAGCTCGGGCGGGGCGGCATTGACGGTAACCGTGGCAGCCATGGTTTGGCTGCCGCCCGGTCCGGTGGCGGTGATCGTATAGGTGGTGGTATGGGCTGGATTCACGCTCATGGATCCGTTCAGATCCACCAGGCCGATGCCGTTGTCGATGGAAACCTGATCGGCATTCGTGCTGGCCCATGCCAACAGGGAAGACTCTCCGGCATAGATGGTATCGGGTGTAGCCGTGAGGCTCACCTCGGGTTGGGCAGCGACGACGGTAACGGTGACCGAGTCCGTGGCCGTGCCGCCGGGGCCGGTGGCGGTGATGGTGATGGTGATGGTGCCGCTCTGTTCCGGATACCCGCTCAGAGACCCTGATAATGGCACGGAAAGGAAGTGGCCTTCGTAACCCAGGCTTACGCTCTCGGCATTGGCGCTTGTCCAGGAGATGGTGCAGGCCTGCCCGGAGACCACGGTTGGCGGGTCGATCGTCAGGGTTACGGTCGGCTTCTGGTACACGACCACCTGCGCGCGGTCGCTGACCGTATGGCCCAGGGCGTCATCGGCCGTGATGGTATACAGGGTGCTTTCACCGGGCGATATACTGAGCGAGCCGCTTGAACCCACCGCGCCGATGCCCTGGTCGATGGATACACTGGTTGCATGCAGCGCGTCCCAGTGCAAAACGGCCGACGAGCCCGCGATGATCGCCGCGGGCTCGGACCAGATCCTTACGCCCAAGACCACACCGACATCCGCAACGTTTAAGCCGCGATCCGCAACCGACACATCCCGGCTGGAGGTTGCCAAGATATGATCGTCGCTCTGATATGTGATCGTATAGCTGCCGGACGGGGCATAGAAGAAGTAAACGCCTTGCGTATCGGTCAGATAGGTCTTTTTGATGTGCTCATTCGACAGGGTGACGAGCACCCCCGGGATACCGTTGCCGCCCTCAACAACGCGCCCTGATATCAGTTCCTTGTGCTCGGCGATGAATCGCCCGCCGGCGCAAGGGTAGGCAAACCCATCTTCAACCGTGCCGGCGACTGATGTTGTCTGACCGTCAATGATATGGACCCCGTGGAGTACAAAGTCCGGGACATACACGGAGGCGCCATCGGCCCTGAAATCCGGGGCCGTGGCTCCTGAGGCGGGTATTTTGTTCAAGACATCGAGCGTGCGGCCGTCGATCAGGGTGATGGTCATGGGTTGCAGACTCTCCAGCGTATCCGTCACCACGATCTTCTCGCCGTTCGGACTTACGGCGATATGGCAATCCTCGGTCCAAACCTCGATCAGGTAGTGGCGGGAATCGAGGACGGCGTGGGTCTGGGTGTCGATCACGGTGAGCTTGCAGGACTCGGCGGACAAGGCATAGAGCAGGGATCCGTCGATGCTCATGGCCAGATCACGGATCGCGTCGAAGGTTCCGGTCACCGGGAAGGCGCCGGTAATGCTTAAGCTGTCGACCTCGATCTCCCGCACCTGGCCGTCTTCCAGCGAGCTGACATAGATGCGCGTGCCCTCATTGTTCACGGCGATGCCCTGCGGGCTGGGCCCCACGGAGATGCTGCCGATGACCGTACCCGAGGAGACCAGGATGCTGGACAGGGTGCCGTCATCCGTGTTCACGGCATACAGGACCTTTCCGTCAGGGCTGAAAGCGAGAGCGGCGGCGGGCACGGGAAGGTTATTGACCACGGTATTGGTGGCGGCATCGATGACGTTGATGCCTCCCGCCTGCGAGGCGATGTACACCATGTCGCCGTCCGGGCTGACCGCGCTGCCGAAGGCAATCGGAGTCTCAACAGGGTCTCCCAGCTTGATGCGCCCAATGACGGTATTGGTCTGAAGGTCAAGGACCGAAACATCATTATCCAGGGCGTTGGTAATATAGGCATACGGCTTGTGCGCCGGCGTCACGGTTTCTACGTCCACGGTGGCCGAGGCCGTGGCCGTGCCTCCCGGGCCCGTGGCAATGACGGTGTAGGTGGTGGTCTCGCTCGGGCTCACCGGCATTGAACCGGAAAGACTCACCGGGCCGATAAACTGATCGATGCTCACGCTATCCGCATCCGACGATGTCCAGCTTAAGAGGGAAGTGTCTCCCGCGGGTATGGAACCGGGGACGGCCGACAGCGTCACGGTGGGCACTTGATGCACGCTGACCGTGACATTGGCCGTGGCCGCGCCGCCGGGACCGGTGACGGTGATGGTATAGGTGGTGGTTTGAGACGGTGTTACCGGCAGGGAGCCACCCGGAGCCACGGGTCCGATGTCGTTGTCCAGGGTCGCGCTGTCCGCGTTGGTCGATGTCCATGACAGGGTGGACGCGGCCCCGGCCGCAATAGTATCCGGCGTGGCCGTGATGCTTACCCTCGGCGCCTGCATCACGGTCACGGTGGCGCTGCCGGTGGCCGTACCGCCCGGTCCCGTGGCCGTGATGGTGTAGGTCGTAGTCGTCGTCGGCGATACCGTTCGGGACCCGCTGGGAGCCACGGCGCCGATGCCTTTATCGATCGTCACTGTATCCGCATTGGTGGTGGTCCAGGAAAGCACCGCGGAAGCGCCGGAGATGATGGTGCTGGGCTCCACGGCGATGCCTGCCGTAGGCGGCGGTTGTATCACGGTGATGGTGGCGCTCTTGGAGGCTGTTCCGCCGGGACCGGTGGCCGTGATGGTGTAGGTGGTGGTCGCCGTGGGGCTGACGGTAATGGACCCGCCGGCCGCTACGGCGCCGATGCCGTTGTCGATGCCGAGCGTATCGGCATTGCTTGAGGTCCAGGTCAGGACCGAGCTGCTTCCGGGCATGATGGCGCCGGGATCGGCCGTGATGCTGACCGTGGGTGGCGGATGCACGGCCACGGTGAAGGACGAAAGGGCGCTGCCCGTATTGCAGGCGCGATCATCGATGGAAACGTTCAAGAGATGATTTCCATCGGCCAGCGCACGGCAGGCCGGGATCTGATAGGATGCGCCGGTAGCGCAGACCGTGAAGGCCTGTGTCAGATCGACCCCGTCGAGCTTGGCGCTGAAGCTGTTTTTGTCCACCCCTGACTCGGTGTCGCCGAAGCTGACCGCAATGAGGGGTGTGTTGTTTTTCAACATGCTTCCGCAGGCCGGACTCGTGACAGTGATCGAGGGTTTGTTGCGTTCGGGCAACACGGCGAAGGCATCCAGGGTCGCACCCGGCACACCCAGGTCGCTCATGCCCAGTGCCAGGGAATTCAGGCAGTTGCTGCGCTTATAGATATCGCTCTGGCCGCTTAAGTGGAAATACAGGCTGTTGCCGGTGTCTTTTTCCAGGGCATCGACGGAGGCGCAGCATGATACACCCAGCTGGGTGCCGGTGAGATAGGTCCAATACGATCCGGTGCCCAGGGTCTTGTAGATGCCTTTGTAGCCTTTGGCGCTGAAGAGGATAGGTTCGCCCGGGAAGCCCACGTCCAGACCGTCGATCCCGACCGTTGCGCATAGGCCGAGGCGGCTGTTGCTCAGATACTGATGGTATGACCCGTCCCCGGTGGAACGATAGATGCCGGACTGATTGAGGAGCGTAAAGAAGATCTCGTCGCACCAGGTCGGTTTGCTTATGGCGTTGACATCCGCTTCCTCGGATAGGCCGAGGCTTTCCGGCGATAAGTATTGCGTGTACGTGCCATCGCCGGCGGAAGCGAAGATCCACGGATTGTCCTTCAAGGAAAAGAGATACTGCATGGGTCTAGTGGATGCGATCACCCTGAAGGAGGAAGTGACGGCATTGGTATTGCCGCGCTGGTCGCTGAGCATGACCTCGATCTGATGCATGCCGCCGGCAAGGGCATGGGGCGGCGTGTACATGGCATAGTTTTCGGTGACGCCGAAGGCGGCGGTCATGTCAACGCCGTCGATCGTGACGGACATGCTTTGCAAGTCCACACCGGAGATATCATCATGGTACTGGATCGTAATCTGGGGGGTATTTTGCGAGAGCACACCATTGTCGACGGGGTTGGTAATGGTTATCTCAGGCGGCACATTGTCCGGGGCGAGATAATTGGCATACACGCGATAGGTGAAGGAAAATTTGATGAGGTTGGGGTTATAAAAGCGCCAGGTCTTTTTCCGGCTCGTCTCTAACGGCGTTAACATGCCGTTGGTCCCAATTTGGCCGGAATAGTCGTAATAGGGTTTGCCCTCCGGGGTATAGCCGTCCGGGTTGGCGACGCTGATTCCCGCCGGAGTGATGCCTTCGACAACCACCGTGATCGGGGCGGGCAGGGTATCGCGGCTCAGATTCGTGATACTCGAATCCCAGAAGCTGGTCCTGGTCGAGAAGTCATAGAACATGAGCGAACGGTTCAGGAAGAGCTTGCTTGTGACATCAGTCCGAAGCGTCTGCGTCTGATCGGGAACCGCCGCGCCCGAACAGAGGGCTACCAGGAACAATGAACTCAGCAGAGCAACAACGCGGCTGCGTGAAATACCCATCGTTTGCCTCCCCATGAGAAAATAGAGCAAGGTGCGGGTTCCAACAGGCTGCTGCGTCAGAATTTCTAGGTGCCGGGTCTCGGAGTAAGGAGGAGCCCCTGGTACGACATTGCAAGTGCCCTGAAAGGCCATACAAGATAATATATCACCTTACGGTATACCATATAACACATATACTCACTGAGCATCAAGGCGAAAATGCCAGCGGATCTTCTGAGTCGGGATCGAGCGTTTGGGCGTGCTTGAGCCTTGGCTATGACTTGAACGAATGTGCGCCCGCGATGAGCGCCTCGGCCACCTTGACCGCCTCCACGCCGTCCTTGGCATAGGCCGCGCCGATGGATTCGGCATAGGCCGCGGTGACCACGGCGCCGCCCACCATGAAGGGGCAATCCAGGTCCGCGGCGCGGGCCTTGGCGATAATCTCGGGCATGTTCACCATGGTGGTGGTCATCAGGGCCGAGAGGCCCACCAGGTCGGGCCGGTGTTCCTGCATGGACATGATGATGTGTTCATGGGGCACGTCCTTGCCCAGGTCGATGACCTCAAAGCCGTTGTTCTTGAGCAAGAGGATCACGATGTTCTTGCCGATGTCGTGGATATCGCCCTTGACCGTGGCCATGAGGATGCGGCCCTTGGTGGCGCCGGTGCCGGCCTTCTTGATGAGCGGCTCCAGGCGGGCGAAGGCCTTTTGCATGGCCTCGGCGCTGGCGATGAGCTGCGGCAGGAAATAGGTCTTGGCCTCGTAGAGCTCGCCCACGCGACGGATGGCCGGGATCATGATGCCGTTCACCAGCGTATCCGGGCTCAGGCCCTTTTCGAGGGCCTTGTCCACGCAGGCCAGGATCGCTTCGCGGTCGCCCTCCAAGATGGCCCGGTGGACCAGCTCGGCGGGGGTTAACTCTTTACCGGCGGGCATGGTTGCCTGGGCAGGGGAAAGTGTTTGCGCGCCGAAGCGTTCGATATAGGCCTTGGCGCCGGCGTCGCGGCCGGCCAGGACATCGGTGGCCAGCTTGATGTTCATGAGCTCGGCGTTCTCCGGGTTGGCGATGGCCAGGCTCAAGCCTTTGGCCACGGCCATGGCCAGGAAGCCGGCGTTGATCCAGCGGCGCTCGGGCAGGCCGAACGAGACATTGGACAGGCCGATGACCGTGCGGGCGCCAAATGAACGGGCACACCAGTCGATGGTGGCCAAGGTCTCCAAGGCCGCGCCTTGCTCGGCGGATACGGTCATGGTCAGGGCGTCCACGATAAAGTCGTCCTTGGTGAAGCCCTGCGTCCGGGCCTGCTCGAAGATGCGCTCGATCACGCCCCGGCGTAAGCCAGCCGTGGCCGGAATGCCCTCGTCGGTCAAGGGTAGGAGGATGAACATGGCCCCGTACTTTTTGGCCAGGGGCAGCAATCGTTCCAGCTTGGCCTTTTCGCCCGAGATGGAGTTGATCAGCGCCCTTCCCGGGTACAGGCGCAGCGCCGCTTCCACGGCCTCGACCCGCGCGGAGTCGATGGATAAAGGCAGGTCGGTAATTGTCGCCAGCAATCCGATCGCGGCCCGGATGGCGGCGGCCTCGTCGATGCCGGGCGTGCCCACGTTGACATCCAGCAGGGCCGCCCCGGCTTTCTCTTGGTCATGGGCGAACTGCCTCACTATTCCCAGCTTGCCCTCCTTGAGCTCGGCCTGCAGGGCCTTCTTGCCGGTGGGGTTGATGCGTTCGCCGATCACGGCCAGGGGGGCGCCCGGCTTGAGCAGCAAGTGTCCGCGCGCCGAGCTTACGCCGCTCAAGGAGCTGGCCTGGGGTTGGATGGGCTTGAGGTCGTTGACTGCCTCGATCATGGTGCGGATATGCTCGGGCGTGGTGCCGCAGCAGCCGCCCAGGAGGTTCACGCCGGCCTCGGCCAGGGAACGGGCATGGCGGGCAAATGTGTCCGGCTGCATATCAAAGACCGTGCGGCCCTTGATCAGCTTGGGCAGACCGGCATTCGGTTTGGCCACCAGCGGCACCGTGGCGTAGGGCTTCATGGCGCGGATGGGACCCAGCATGTCTTCGGGCCCGGTGGAGCAATTGCAGCCCACGGCCGAAGCGCCCAAGGCCTGCAGGGTGATCAGGCCGCTGATGGGGTCGGTGCCGCTTAAGGTGCGGCCGTGCGGCTCGTAGGTCATGGTCACGATGGTGAAGAGGTCGGTCAGTTCGCGCACGGCGATCAAGGCGGCGCGCGCTTCCTGGATATCGAGCATGGTCTCGATGGTGAGCATGTCCACCCCGCCGTCGATCAGCCCTTTGACCTGCTCCTTGAAGGCCGCCACGGCGTCTTCGAAGCTTAGATCGCCGAAGGGTTCGATGAAGCGGCCGGTGGGCCCGATATCGCCGGCGATCAGGAACGAATCGCCCACGGCCCGGCGGCAGATCAGGGCCAGCTCGCGGTTGACGCCATAGGCGTCCGTGATGCCGTACTCCAAGAGCTTATAGCGGTTACCGCCGAAGGTGAAAGTGGTGACCATGTCCGCGCCCGCGTCTTTATAGGCGGCATGCATGGCGCTTACCAGGCCGGGGTTTTCGCAGCCGAAGGTCTCGGGACATACGCCCTGGGGCATGCCAAAGGCCTGCATATGGGTGCCGGTGGCGCCGTCCAGGATCAGCACCCGCCGGGCAAGAATATCCTTGATGCGGTCCTTGGCGTTCATACATACCCTCCTCGAATGCCGGCGATGGCGCTGACGGATTTCTCCGGGATCAGAATGCAGCTTTCGGTGATGTCGATCCCGATGCGTTCGAGCTTCAGGAGCCGGTACAGGGTTCTCTGGTTAACGAGTGCCAGATCGCCGTACCCGGCCGAGAAGCGTTTGCGGGTCACGATACGGCCCTGGCGCAGCAGGACCTGATTGAAATAGGCCATGATCCAGCTTAAGCCCGCGTCCACGACCTCGCTGGCCGTGGCGTCCAGCACCACCCCGCGGGTGATGTTGGCGCCCGCGATATCCGAGGCGATGACCTGCATGATGGCGGTGCCGGCCGTGGCGGCCATGAGCAGGACCTCCTGGCTGCCGGAGAGCATCTTGGAGAGTCCGGCGCTCTCGAAGACCGTGCCGTCTTCGAGCTCGATGCGCCCGTCGCTCATGGTGATGATGGTCAGCGTACGCGCGCTGCCTTTAAGCTCGATCAGGCTGAGGGCCTCGTGCATGTAGGCGTGGATCTCGTTCTTCTGGGCGCGCGGTATGGCGGTGATGTTCTGTTTGCGGCCCAGACGCCGGTACACGGCATCTTCCGGCAAGGTCGGCGGTATGGCGGTAAAGATCTGCGGCTCCCTCACAACCTGGCTTGTAGCGAGAAACGAAGCGCCATGCAAGATCTAAAAAATGGATAAGGTATATCCTCCCGGCCGGCCATACATGCATCGAACTGCAATCGATAACGGAATACAGGATGCGTTCCTGCCGCCCAGACGGCCTGGTCTCGGCCGCGTCCTTGACCGGGCGCGAAGATCTCTGTTATAGGGTGGGGATGAAGGAATCCTTGAAAGCCCAAGCCATGCAGCCGTTCCTGGTCATGGATATCCTGGAGGCCGCCAACGCCATGGACACGCCGGTGATCCACCTGGAGGTGGGCGAGCCGGACTTCGACACCCCGGAGTGCATCCAGGAAGCGGCCATCAAGGCCATGCAGTCGGGAAAGACGCACTATACGCATTCACTGGGTATCCCGGAGCTGCGCGAGGCCATTGTGCGGCATTATCATGATACCTACGGGGTAAGGGTTGATCCCGAGCAGGTGCTGGTCACGGCCGGGTCTTCGCCGGCCTTGCTGATCGCCTTCGGCGTCCTCTTAGATGCCGGCAGCGAGATCATCATGACCGATCCCTACTATGCCTGCTACCCCAACTTCGCCACCTTCATCGATGCCTGCCCGCGGCTCATACCCACGCGCGGCGACGGTTTCCAGCTCGACCCGGACAAGGTCAAGGCCGCGGTTGCCGAGCGTACCAGGGCCGTCCTGATCAATTCACCGGCTAACCCAACCGGCGTGTGCCTGGACCGCGAGCATATGCGGGGTTTGAGCGAGCTCGGGCTACCGATTATATCGGACGAGATCTATCATGGCCTGGTCTATGAGGGCGAGCAGCACACCATGCTCGAGTTCACGGACAACACCATCGTGGTGGGCGGTTTTTCCAAGGCCTATGCCATGACCGGCTGGCGCCTGGGCTGGGCAATCTTTCCCAAGAATCTTGTCCGGCCGGCCCAGAAGATGCAGCAGAACCTCATCATCTGCGCGCCGGCCACGGCGCAGTGGGCCGGCGTGGCGGCGCTGACCGAGGCCGGGCCGGATGTGGAGCGCATGCGGCTTATCTTCGCCCACCGACGGGAGATCATGCTGGAGGCCTTGGCCGCCAGCGGACTTCAGGTGGAGGTGCGGCCGAACGGCGCCTTCTATGTGCTCGTGAACATGGAAGGCGTCACCGACGATTCCTACCGCCTGGCCTTCGACATCCTGAAAAATACCGGTGTGGGCGTGACCCCGGGCAAGGACTTCGGGCCCGCGACCGCGCGTTATATCCGCTTCTCGTACGCCAACTCCGAGGCCAATATCCGCGAGGGTGTGCGCCGGGTCGGAGAGTATATCGGGAAGCTCGCATGCTGAAAGTCCGGGACGCCCGCTATGTCGGAACAATCCAGAGCGACGTGGAGGCCTTGCCCGAGATCGCGGTGGCGGGCCGCTCGAACGTGGGAAAAAGCTCGCTCATCAATGCTCTGTTAAACCGCAAGTCCCTGGTGCAGACCAGCAAGCAGCCCGGCAAGACGCGCAACATCAACTACTTCCGGGTGGACCTGGTCCAGGCCCCGTCCTTCTACCTGGTGGATATGCCGGGCTACGGCTATGCCAAGGTGGCGCGTTCGATGCAGGACGAGTGGCGCAAGCTGGCGCAGCGGTATTTCGCGGACAACCGCAACCTCAAGATGCTTCTGCTCTTAGTGGATATCCGCCGCGACTTCCGTGACGAGGAGCGTATGGTTCTCGATCTGGCGCGCGCCAACCAGGCCCGTCCGTTCCTGGTCGCCACCAAGACCGACAAGCTTGGCCTGTCCGAGCGCACGCGCTGCCTGAAGGCGCTCCAGGCCGCCGGCGGCCTGGCCCCCATGGCCAGCTCGGCCGAGAAACGCTGGGGCCTTGAAGAAATCTGGCAGGTCATCCAGGAGGCTTTAGGGATCTGAAATTGAGCAAACCAGAGCTGCGGCTGAATCTACAAACTCTTCTGAGGTAACAGAGGCATAGGCGGTACGAAGATCATAAGTCCCCTGAATCTCTAACCATAGCCAAGAGAGTGAACCATTTCTTATCGTTATTGTTACTACGGATTCGCCATCCGCTTGTTACGATATGCGTATCATATCTTCAGTGCTGATCAACCATCGTTATCCACACTTAACATTAACATCGATGCGCAGTGCCTCTCAGTGATGAGGTCACCCTTGAAGAATGCCGTCCGTTGCTAAATTTCTCTATGTGTTCTGACGATAGATATTTTGCAGAGGGGCGATATCTTACAAAAAATCCCAGGTTACACATTGATGGAGCGGATTGACGAGACGCGGTATTCCGAAGTCTATCGGGCGCGTCAAGATGGCAGTGCCGGAACGGTCATTATCAAGGCTTTGAAGCTCGAATATCCCACGCCAGTGGAAATCGCGTGCTTCAAACATGAGTATGAGCTCATCCGAGGCATCCATCTGGAGGGGATCGTCAGGATCCTGGATGTCATCGAGTCCGGGGGCAGGGTGGCCCTGGTCCTGGAAGACTTCGGCGGGACATCTCTGAAGGAGGCGCTCAAAGGCGGGTTCAGCATGGAACGGTTCCTGGAACTGGCCGTCCGACTAGCCGAGACTCTGGGCGAGATCCACCGCCACAACATTTCGCATCGCGATATAAAGCCCTCGAATATCCTCCTGAACTGGCAAGAGGACATCCTCAAGATCACGGATTTCGGCATCGGCGCTGAATTCACTCGGTTGAACGAAGAGATCCACAACCCCACCGTCATGGAGGGAACACTCGCCTATATCTCCCCGGAGCAGACCGGGAGAATGAACTGCAGTGTGGATTACCGTACCGATCTCTATTCTCTGGGGGTCACGTTCTACGAAATGCTCACGGGATTGGTACCCTTCCAGTCCCAAGATACCATGGAGATCATCCACGCACATATTGCCAAGGTGCCAGTGGCTCCGCAGAAAATCAACCCCGATATCCCCGCCGTGGTGTCGGATATCGTCATGAAACTTCTTGCCAAATCGGCCGATGACCGTTACCAGAACAGTTTCGGGCTGGCGTACGATTTACGGGAATGCCTGGCCGAGCTGCGCCGTACAGGTCGGATCGAGTCCTTTGACATCGCACAGCACGACATTTCTCAGCGCTTTAACCCTCCGCGGATGCTGGTGGGGCGCGAGGCGGAACTCAAGGTCCTTTTTGAGGCCTTCAAGCAAGCCGGTTCCGGAGACCCCGTCTTCATGATGGTGGCCGGCGGACCCGGAATCGGCAAATCATCATTAGTCAACGAAATCCATAAGCCGATCGTGGAAAAGCGAGGGTATTTCATTGCCGGAAAGTATGACCAGTTCCGCCGCGCAGTTCCTTACAGCGCCATCATACAGGCCTTTCAATCTCTGATCAGACAACTCTTGGCTGAAAGCCAAAATCGCATTCAAGATTGGAAGGAAAAAATACAGATGGCCCTGGGACCAAATGGCCGGGTAATCACGGATATCATTCCGGAGATGGAACTGATTATCGGCAAACAGCCCGATATACCGGAACTGGCTTCAGAGGAAGCCCAGAACCGCTTTGCTCTGGTCCTCAAAAACTTCGTGCGCGTCTTTGCCGACGAGACACACCCGTTGGTCATATTTTTGGACGACCTGCAATGGGCCGATAATGCGAGCCTCAACCTTATCCAGTCGCTGGTCCTGGATCGCGGCTTACATTATTTCTTTCTCATCGGTGCCTATCGGGACAACGAGGCGGCGGCTCACCATCCCCTCATGCTCGCTCTCGATGCGATACGCCTGGCCGGCAGGAACATCACTACGATAACCCTGGGGGCCCTGGACGCCGAAGAAGTCAATCAAATCATCGCGGCCTGCCTGTGCAGTACTATGGAGGTGTCACGTCCTCTGGCGGAAATCGTGCATGCCAAGACCAAGGGTAACCCCTTTTTTGTCAACCTATTCCTGAAAACATTGTACGCGGACCAGCATATCAACCTCGATCCTGCGCGAGGCTGGACCTGGAATATTGAGACGATTCGGGAATTGCAGATTACCGAGAATGTCGTCGAGATTCTGGCGGCCAGGCTGCGCGAGCTTGCCGCCGAGCCGTTAGAGCTCATTAAAATATGCGCCTGCATGGGAAATCGCTTCGATATCGAAACCCTTGCCCTGGTTACTGCAAAGCCCATGGAGAAAATCCTCTCCGCCATGGACATCCTCTTGCAGGAGGGGTTCATCATACGCGTGGGCGATCTGTACCGTTTCCATCATGACCGTATCCAGGAGGCCGCATATTCCCTGCTGGCATCGGAGGAACGGGTACGTACCCACTATCAGATCGGCATATTGGTCCTCAATCGCTCGACTCCGGAAAAGGTCTCCAAACGGATTTTCTACATCGCCGACCAATTGAACCACGGCCGCGGTTTGATCACCGATGCCTCCGAGCGCAACCACCTGGCGCAACTCAACCTCAGGGCCGGCATAAAAGCTAAGGATTCAACGGCCTACGGGGCGGCGGTCTCGTATCTCCAAGCAGGCATCGATCTCCTGCCGGAAAGGCCCTGGCAAACGCTCTATGACCTGACCTACGCACTGCATATGGAACAAATGATGTGTCAGTATCTGGCACGCAACCCGGATGAGTCGGAGCGGCTCTTTCAAGTGATCCTCACCAAAGCCGCGAGCAAGACCGACCAGGCCAAGGCCTACAATGCCATGGTGATTCTGTATACCAATATGCGTACGGCCAAGGACGCCGCCATACTCGGTATCAAAGGACTCAATCTCTTGGGGATCCGCGTATCCATTGATACAGGGGAGATGGCGGTGCTGAGAGAGTTGATCGAGGTCAAATTCAGGCTTCGGGATATCCCCCTTGAAAACATCCTGGATCTGCCGCGCATGCAGGACGAGGATAAGATCAACTGCATGGATCTCTTAATCAATACCGGCACCCCGGCCTATTTCGTCAACCCAAACCTGTATGCCGTCTTGGTGCTCAAGGGGGTCATTCTCTGTCTGAAACATGGCAATCATCCCGGGGCGGCGGTGGCGTTTATTGCCTTGGGCACCATCATTCAAACGGCCTTTGGTGATTATGCGCTCGGGTACCGCATTGGCGAGATGGCCTTGAAGCTCAACGATCGGCTGGGCAATAAGAGCCTGGCCGGTATGGTCTACCATGTCTTTGCCTTTTTTATTCAGCACTGGAAAAAACATGCCCGCAATAACCTCGGCGTTTATCGCCAGGTATACCAGCTCAGCCTGGAGTCCGGCAATTTCGTTTACATGGGCTACAGTGTGAGCGCCGCCCAGGACTGCCGTCTGTTGGTGGGCGATAATCTGGAAGATATCCTTTTCGAAAGTGAAAAATATATGGATCTCATGCAGCGTGTGAAGGATCCTTTTATCGCTGCGCGTTATCAGGAAAACATCCAACTGGCCAAGGCCTTACAGGGGCTTACCGCAGACTGCTGCAGCCTGACCGGACCAGAATTCGATGAAGAGGAACATGTAAAAAGGCTGCGCCGGGAAAACAATACCTATGGCCTCTGCTTTACCTTGCTCTACAAGGTCAAACTGTTCTATTTCTTCGGACAATACGAGGAAGCGTACCGCAAGGCCGCCGAACTGGATAAATACATCAAGGCCCACATCTGTACCATGCTCGTCGCGGAACATTATTTTTACTATTCCATGTGCATGGCGGCCCTTTTGAGGCTGAAGTCCGGACCGGATCATCTCGTATACAAGGCCCTTATCCTGCGTAACCAACGCCGCATGCGCGCATGGGCTCGGCTCTCTCCCGACAACTTCCGCCATAAATATAATCTTGTGGCGGCGGAGATGATGGTCGCCAAGGGTCGTTACCACGAGGCCCAGACTTTGTATCATGCCGCCATCCAAGGGGCCATGCAGAACCAGTACCTGCATGAAGAGGCGCTGGCCTGTGAACGCTTGGGGGCCCTACATCATGAAAACGCCGCCACCGATGAGGCGAAGGTTCTGCTGCAGCGGGCCTACCAATGCTATCGTGCCTGGGGGGCCAAAGCCAAGGAAAATGAGATTCTGGAGCGGTACCCGGACCTTATCCGTCGCGAGACCGGAAACCATCCTTCCGATACCAGGGGAGATATAACATCGACCGATTCAGGCTCGCGCCTGCTCGATCTAGCGACGGTAATGCAGGTCTCGCAAGTGATCTCGAGCGAAATCATGCTGGACAGACTGCTGCAGAAAATCATGCACATGTCCGTTACCAACGCCGGGGCTCAGCGCGGGTACCTGATCCTGGAATCGGACGGCAGTTTGACGGTTGAGGCCAGCGAGGATGTTGAGACCGGTGAGAATAGAGTCCTGCAATCCGTACCCTTAGGGCAGTGTGATGGCCTTTCTCAGGCGATAGTTACCTATGTGTCACGCAGCTTGAAGCCTCTTATCCTCGATAACGCCATGGTCGAAGGGGCTTTCATGAACGACCCGCATGTCGTACAAGGGTGTTGCAAGTCCATCCTGTGCACCCCCATTCTCAATAAAGGCAAGCTCTCGGGTCTCCTATACATGGAAAACAACCTGACCGCGGGGGCCTTTACCCCTGAACGATTGGAGATCCTGCATATCATCGCCTCCCAGGCCGCCATCTCGCTGGAGAACGCCAAACTATTCGATCTGGCCACCACCGACGGACTGACCAAGCTCTATGTTCACCGCTATTTCCAGCTCATGCTCGAACAGGAAATCCTGCATGCCCGGCGTTATAACCGGCCGTTTTCGCTGATCATGATCGACATCGATGACTTCAAACGTTTTAACGATACCTACGGACATCAACTCGGTGATGAAGTCCTGCGCAGCGTTGGGCGGGCCATCCGTAAGATTACTCGCATGGTTGATATCTCGGCCCGTTACGGCGGTGAGGAGTTCGTCATCATTCTTCCCGAAACCGACGTAGACAAGGGCCTGATTGCGGCTGAAAAGGTCCGCAAATGCATCGAAGAGGTCGAAATCCCGCACGAGACCGGGAAACTGCATGTGACCATCAGCATGGGTTTGGCGGTATTTCCCTACCATGCGCAGGACAAGGATGATCTCATCAAATCCGCGGACGCGGCACTGTACGTCTCGAAGCGTGAAGGTAAAAATCGGGTATCGGTGGGGAAGAAGGTCGATGCGTGATCAAATCAGAGATCGAGTCGAAGTTTGGGAAAAAAGAGAAGCTGTGAATCGTGGGATAACGGCGGCGATTCGGATGCACTCTATACTTTTACAAACCTCTGGTCGCCGTTGCTCAACATACGTCTCCCCGGGATCAATTCCTGCCCGATCCATTCATGATCCGTCCGTTTGAAAAAATATCATTTCGTGTTGCTGTACTCCGGCTCTAATCTGCGTGCAAGTTTGTAGAAATACGTAGGACACCAGTCATGGATTAAAATGGCAAGTCGCTCGGGATATCCTCCAACATAAATCAACGGCGACTTTTTCTCCAGGCGCTTAACCACATATTTTGCCATCTTTGCCGGAGGCATACCTTTCAGGCTCGCTTCAGAATGCTCTCCAAAGGTGTGACCCTTGCCATTCAAACTATTTACGGTGATATCGGTACGGATATATCCCGGGGTAATCATGGAAACCGTGATGCCATCTGGGCTTTCCGCGCGCAGAGCATCGTAGAATCCATGCAATCCATGTTTGGCTGCGGAATAAGCAGAACTGCATTTGTCACTCAAAACTCCATTAACGCTACTGACACATGCGATATGCCCGACACCTCTTTGTTCCATCAAAGGCAACACCTTGAGGGTGATGGCAATATTACCAAAGAAATTTACATCCAATACTTTCTGGTATATCGATAAAGGTGTGTTTCTCACCCAATCTTTGTAATCTATGCCCGCATTATTAATCAGAACATCGATCTTGCCGCATTGAGCCACAACTTTTGCGACCTTATCGTCAATGGTATCAAACTGGGTGATATCTAAAGGGAGCACCATGGCATGCTCTGGATGCTTTAATTCACTTTTGACTTTATTTAGGACTTCTTCTCTTCTAGCGGACAAAACAACAAAAGCACCTTGATCATTATATTCCTTTGCCAAAGCCTCACCGATGCCTGAAGAAGAACCCGTTATCCAGACGACTTTTTCTGCAATATCCATTTTTTTTCTCGCACTCATTATAATACTCCTTGCCATGACATGACGTTATCAGTCTGTATTATGCTTTTCGTACTGATACTCCATATTTCATAAAATCATCTGCAAAGCCATTTTATTAATGAACATTAATTGCTGATATTATAGTGCTCATTAAAGGAACCGGGATCAGTTTGCCGATATGCTCGAAAAGCGGTCGAGATTTCGTAACGTATGGAAGCCGCAGTGAGCACTAAGAGCAAACAAAAATATCTCATCAAGATGATACTCCCATTGGTTGTATTCAATGGATTGACCATCCTGGGATACTTTCTCCTACCCAGCAGCAGGCCGCCGCCATCCAGGAAGTCGCCGCAACCGTGGAGCAGATGACATCGTCCATCAAGAACACGGCCGCCCACACGGAACAGAGCCAAAGCAAGACCCGCGATATCATGGATCTGGTTGGACAGGGCAGCACGATTGCCAACGCTTTGGTGCAAGCCATGAACGAGATCAAGCTCTCATCGTGCAAAATCGGTGATATTACCACCACCGTGAACGAAGTCGCCTTCCAGACCAACCTGCTGGCCTTGAATGCAGCGGTTGAGGCCGCCCGCGCTGGCGAACACGGCAAAGGCTTTGCCGTGGTGGCCGAAGAGGTGCGTGCTTTGGCTCAGACGAGCGCCTTGGCGGTCCGTGAAATCAAGGGGTTGATCGAAGAGAGTATCGCCAAGGTGGATAACGGTGATGCCATGGGCAAGCAAACCGATCAGGCCTTGGCCAGTATAGCCCACTATATGGAGAACCTGGCACAGACCATCCAAGAAATAGCGGCCGCCAGCCGTGAACAGGCCGGCGGCGTGGACGAAGTCAACCGCGCCGTGAGCCAGATCGATACCAGTATACAAAACAACGCTACAACCGTGGAGGAACTGGCCAGCACCGCCGATGCCCTCAATGCCGAAACCTCGGAACTCGGCAGCCTGGTCAAGCAGTTCAAGGTGAGTGAGGAGTAAGAGGAACCTTATCCTCACCTTCTTCAGCAGCCAGGCCATGTTTTCGCCCAGCACTCAGGCCCCGAGGAGGACACCCTAGTGTTCCCTTTAATGGGTGGCCCTAAGATTCCTGTCGCAAAATATTAAGAATGGCCTTATTGACCTCTGAAGGTTGCTGTATAATATCCGAAAGCTATCTATGCTGAGGAGCATCTCATATCAAACTGCATATAATGGCATGTGATCACTCCTTTAATGAACAGGATTTGAATAATTGCAGGAGAGATCTCAATGCGGTCAGCCCTGTCAATTCAACACTGGTCTCAAGACGGCAAAATGTGGTAAGAGGTCGTCATGCATGATACGAATGCACAAACGTTGATTTTTGTCATCTTTATCCTGATCTTCTTCCTGGCCCCGTCCCTGCTCAGGCTGCTGGGAAAGTACACCTTGGAGAGCAAGAGGTCCAAGGACACGCCGGCCCCCGCGCCCGATGAGACCTATCCCGCGGACGAGCAGTATTCTCTGCACAAGGGCGAGGAGCTTCAGGATCAGGGCAGGCCGCAGATCAGCAGCGAACCGATCAAGCCGCGATGGTTCTAGCGTCAAACCGCAGCCAACCAGGTCTTCGATTCGTTATCGGCCTGTCCGTCATCGTAGTCTGCATTTATGCCTTTTATATTATCCGCGCCCGGCAGGTTTCACCGGAGGTCTTCCTGGTGCCTGAAGCCATCGCGGTCCAGGAGTCCGGCTGTAAGGTGGTGCGCTTGGACGATCTGCTGGCCTGCATCCCCACCGGCATGAGCTTTGATCTCCAGGCCGACGGACTGCATTTCTACCAGGTGGAGAAGAAGATCAAGGGTGTTATCCAGGTCATGCCCCGTTTGCCGCAGGAGGCGGCCTGGCGGGCTGCGCTTCAAGGCCCGCTCATCAAGCCTTTCTTAAGGGAAACCGCCGGCATGGATACCTTCACGCTTATGCGCACCGTCCTCAATAAACGCTACAATCCGACCCTCATGGGACTCAAGGGTCGGATCATTCCCTCCTGGATGCGTGGAGAGGCTTCAGCGCGTATCTTCATGCCGGACGGCATGCAGGCCTTTTGTTTCTATACCGACCACCAGAGCCTGGGTATCCGGTTTTTCAAGGACCGTGTCCTGGTGATCACAACCACCGGAGAGCTGGACCGGCACACGGTGGTGGGCCTCATGGCCGCGGTCACTCACCCTTGATCGGAACCGCCAGAATCGGGCACTCGGGGGCCTTCAGGAACTTCGTGATATAATCGGTCTTGAACATGGAGAGCGAGCCGACCTCGTGCCCGATGACAAGCAGGTCGATATCATGGGACCTGATCATGTCGTCGATCACCTCCAGGGCGTCGCCGCGTTTGACGAGGCGGCGCTCCGGGTCGATCTCGCATTCGCCCATCGACTGCATGCACACGGCATAGAGCTTGTCCTGGGCCGCCTTGGTCATCTCTTCCTCAAGCTTGTCCGTATTGATGTGGGGGACATAAAAACCGGCCGAGCGTTTGATATCGGTCACGGTGTGCAGGACAAAGAGCTCGGCGTCCATGCATTTGGCGACCATATGGGCGTATTCCACGACATGGTGGCTGGGTTTGCTCAAATCGATGTAGCATAAGACCTTGTGAATTTTTTTGACCCGCGATTTGCGCATGTGTGAACCTCCTGACCTTAACGTAGTGTATCCTCTTACGAGGTGGTATAAAAAGATTCTATCACATCCTTGAGCTCTTTCATACGGAAGGGTTTGGCCACGAAGGCGTCCGCGCCCTTGCCCAAGGCGATCTTGCGGGCCTCGCTGACCGAGAAGCCCGTGATGAGAACCACCGGCAGCCCCGGGTAACGGGCCTTGATCTCGCTCATGAGGGTGAGTCCGTCCATGTCCGGCATGTGGATATCGGAGACCACGATACCGACCTGGCTGGTTTTCAAGCGTTCCAGGGCCTCGATTCCATTGGCGGCCGTGTACACGGTATAGTCGAATATGCGCAGGAACTCCGCCGCCACCTCGGTGAGGTCTTGTGAATCATCCACGATCAGGACCGTACGCACCAAGCTCATCCCGCCTTCCCATCCGGCAGATCGATCATTTCGTAATCGCTCAGCGATGAATACTTTTTGGTTTCGGCCTTGGTCAGCTTGGCCAGCTTCTCCATGACCTCCTTGATCTTAAAGATCTGGTTCTCCATGGACTTAAGGGCCTTCTGGAGCGGCTCGTTCTGTTCCTGGCTGGGGCTGAGCTGCAGCATCTCCAGGTTGCCCAAGATGATATTCAAGGGGGTGTTGATCTGGTCCGAAAGGGTCACGGCCGTCTTGGCGATGGCGCTGACCTCCTGGATGCGCTTCTGTTCCTCGCCGAAGTGCTGCATCTCGAGCGCCCGCCTGACCCGCAGGAGCAGTTCATCTTCGTCGCAGGGCTTGATCAGGTAGTCGTAGACGCCCAGACGCAAGGCCGTGACCGCCGTCCTGAGCGATCCGTAACCCGTGATCAGGATCACCATGGTCTTGGGCGAAAGGACCTTGACGTTCTCGAGCAGTTCCAGGCCGTCCATGCCCTCCATCACCAGGTCGGTCAGCACCAGGTGAAAGGTGTGCTCATAGAGTTTCTTCAGCGCCTCCTCGGCCGAGGAGACATCGACCACCTCGTAGCCGTGCGATCGCAGGATATTCACCAAAGAATACCGTACGATCTCTTCATCATCAACAATCAGGATGCTTTTCTTGTTCACCGCTCGTCTCTTTAGCTCATGATGTGGCGTCTAATAGGTGATAATGCGCTTTTTTTTTCTGTTTTTCAACTATTCGCCGCATGGTTGTGAGTTACTCCGAAACCTTGCGATGCACGATCTCGCGGAATTCGCGTATCCGAAACGGCTTACGGATAAACGGCACCCCGCTGTCCTCCAAGAAGTGCTTGACCTCGCGGTCGTAGGTGTCGCCGGTGACAAAGATGAAGCGCCTGACCATGTTGGGGCGGCGCTGTTTGATCTCCTGGAAGAATTCCATGCCGTCCATCTCGGGCATGCGCAGATCGGAGATGATCAGATCCCAGTCGCAGGCATCGAGGTTGTCGCAGGCATCCCGTCCGTTGCGGAAGCACCGGACAGTGAAATACGGGCTCAAGGCATCCGTCATGAGGTGCTGAAGCTCTTCTTCGTCTTCCACCACCATGATCTGGTACGTATCCGTGTGTTTTTCCAGACTCTCTTCGTTTTGTTCCAGAGGTTCAGTGCACGGCGCGGCCGCATCGTCCGAAGGCACGGCGGCGGGGATCTTGATCAGCGCCAGTGTCCCGTGGCCGGTGTTCTCGATGGTTATCTCGCCTTTGTGGTCATTGATGATGCCGTAGCAAATGCTTAAGCCCAACCCGGTCCCTTTATCCACGCTCTTGGTGGTGAAGAACGGGTCAAAGATTTTGGGCATGACATCGTCCGGGATCCCGGGCCCTGAATCCTCGACCTGTACATGGGCATACCCGTCACGGACAAACGAACGGATCGTGATCGTGCCGCTGTTCTCGGCGATGGCATCGATGGCGTTGTTGATCAGATTGACCAGCACCTGCTCGATGCAGTTCATGTCCGCCTTCACATACAGCGGCTCGGCCGCGCCCTGATGTGCGATTCTGATCTCGCGTTTGGAAAGCGACGACGAATAAAGGCTCATGACCCGTTCGATGGCGCCCAGTAGATCGAAGGCGGTCTTTTCGGGCGGCAGGTTGCGGGAGAAGCTTAAGAGCGATTCCACGATGTTCTTGGCGGCATTGGCCGAATTCATCATCAGGGAGAAGCGCTTCTGGTCGCCGTCGCTCAAGGTGGCGGAGTCGATGAGTTCGGCGAAGCCCAGGATGGGAGTAAGCTTGTTGTTGAGCTCGTGCGCGATACCCGAGGTCAGCAGTCCTAGCGAGGTGAGCTTCTCGTTCTGCATGCTGCGCTGTTCCATATGCCGTTTCAGGCTGATATCCTTCATCATGACCAGGAACTGACCCGGCAGGATATGCTTGATGAAGAACTGCCCGATGATGCGGTGGGCACCGCCGAGTTCCACGGTCAGGTCGAACTCCGTGCCCTCGCCGTACTCGAGCCGGTTCAATTTTTGCTCCAGGTATGTAGCGTTCTCGCGGTCAAAGATGTCCTGGATGCTGGTCGGAGCGGTCTGCAGCATGCGCCACAAGGCATTGTTGGCGAAAATGACGCGCTCGCCCTCGATCATGAGGATCATCTCGTCCGTGGCGTCGATGATGGCCTTGTAACGGGTGGTGATATCCTTGAGACTGGCCTCCTTTTCCTTGACCAGTTCCTTTAAGCCCGAGTACTCCTGATTGAAAACCTCATAGAGCCCTACCAGGGTAGTGAGCTGCCCGACGATCAGCCCCAGGAGCTCGAACATGCGTATATGATCGGCGGTGAAGAAATTTTTGTCCGAATGGGAGAGGTTGAAAACGCCGATGGTCCGTTTGCCCTCCCTGATCGGTACGCACAAGAGCGAGCCGATGGCCACCTTGCTGTCCGGGCGCTGTTCGAAGAACTCGCAGTCGCTGATATCGGTCACCAGCAGGGTCGTGCCCTCCATGGCGCACATCCCGGCCACGCCCTGTCCTAGCGGCATGGATACGTCCTTGTTGCAGTCGATGTTATAGATGCCGTGGGCGCCCCGTAAATAGATGCGGTCCCCCGTCACCAGGAAGACCGAGGCGTTCTCGCAGCGCGACTCCTCCACCAGCACCTTGGCCAGGAAGGAGAAGAATTCCTTCTCGATCGCATTGCGCCCGACGAACTCCGAGAGCCGGAAGATACCCGAAAGGATACCGACCGTGTCCTCGTAGAAGGTGCTGGCCTTGCCCAGCAGGTCCAGCAGCACCGATTCACGCTTGGAGGATGACTGTGACGACATCTTCACAACCTCATCGGCCAAAAGTCCACTGTCCGGCGTCATTAGAGCAGGCCCTCAATCTGAGCGGAATTCTGCTTGTATACGGTTTCGACCTCTTCAAGCAGTACCGCATAGGGCTTTCCAAGATATTTTTCAATCGCCAGGGTCTCGATCGGCGCCCCGGTGCGCTGGCCGTTCTCCTGCCGGTGCACGATGAAATCCACCAGCGATATGATGCTGGTGGCGCGGTTCATGGGCGCATGGTGATACTTGATGATCTCGATCACTTCCGGTGGAAAATGCCAGCGCTCGGCCACATATTCCCCAATGGCGGTGTGATCCATCTCGAAGACTTCCTGCTCCTGCTTGAGGTCCGGCCAGCCGTCCTGGAACAGGCGCGTATAGGCCACGGGTTCCTTCCAGACCAGGACCACCCGGCCGAGGTCATGCAGCAAGCCGCCCGAGAAGAAGGTTCCCCGCTCATCCCTGTTGGCGCCGACGGCCGTGGCCGTCAGGCCCACGGCAAAGCTGTGCCGCCAGAGATCGCGGGCGATCTTCTGATTGCTGCTGAAGGTCTGCATGACCGACATGGAAAGCGAGATGCACCGGACCATATCGAACCCGATGGTCATGATGGCGTCGTGGATATTCTGGGCCTGTTTCGTATGTCGATAGAAGGCCGAGTTGGCGAGTCTCACCATCTTGGCCGCCATGGCCGGATCGGTCGCGATGACTTGCTCTACATCCTTGATATCGACATTATCGTCTTCCAGGATGCTTAAAAGTCTGAGCTTGCTGGACTTCAAGGTTGGTAAATCGTCCAAATTCCTGTCCAGACGCATAGATGCTCCCCATCATTCATTCTCGGATACTCTTCTAACGGCATCTCGCCAAATAAACTTTAACCATAACGGCATCTTTTCGTGTTCTTGGACCGCACCGGCTTCGTGAGCCCTTGTTTTTTCCCCTGGGGTGTGCGTATAGGCAGGGAAAAATATGCTAAGGAGCGCAGTATGGCGCACATACCGGCAGTGGATATGGATCTGGTGCCCCGCCATGTCGGCATCGTGTTTTCCGGAGGACCGGCCCCGGCCGCCAATGCGGTCATTTCCGCCGCCGCGGGGGCTTGTCTGAAAAACGGCATCAAGGTCACGGGTTTCCTCTACGGCTACAAATACCTGGAAAACTTTACGCCCGAGACCTTCGCCAAAGGCGCGCACTACATCGACCTGGATCAGGCGTGCATCGACGGCCTGCGCAACACCCAGGGCGTCGTGCTGCACAACGCCCGCGCCAATCCGGGCGGTGCCATCAAGCAGTGGCAAGATCTGGCCGATCCGGACAAGAACCGCAAACTCTTAAATGTCTTCAAGGCACTGGCGCACCTCGAGATCGACGCCTTGATATCCATCGGAGGGGACGATACCTTGAAGACCGCCAATTATCTCCACCGCATCCAGTCCTGCGTGCCCGGCCTTCGGCCGGTCAAGGTCGTGCATGTGCCCAAGACCATCGACAATGACTACCACGGTATCGACTGGACCTTCGGCTTTTTTTCGGCCGCCGAGTATGCGTCCCGCAGCATCCGTAACCTCATGGCCGACAGCTTCACGTCAGGCAGCTGGTTCATCGTCGAGATCATGGGACGCAAGGCCGGCTGGCTCACCTATGCCGCCGGCATGATGGCCGAGGCCACGCGTATGATCTCGGTCGAAGATATCCCCGGAGACCGTCTGGATCTCGATGGGCTGGCGACCGAGATCTCGACGCTGGTGGAGGCGCGGCACAAGGCCGGCAAGGACTTCGGGGTGGTGTGCGTGGCGGAAGGCATCGCGGACAAGCTGCCGGATGAGATCCGCTGCAGGGAGATCGACAGCCACGGCAACGCGGTCCTGACCGGGCTGGAGATCGGCAAGATGCTGGCCGAGCGCCTAACTACCATCCATCCCTCACGCACCGGGCACAAGGTCAAGTTCATCGCCAAGCAGATCGGCTATGAAACCCGCTGCACCGCGCCATCGGGCTTTGATGTCATTCTTGGCAGCCAGCTGGGCGTCGGGGCCTGGCGGGCGTTGGCCGAAGAGCGTTTAAGCGGCGTGATGATCTCTATCGGCGAACAGATGCGGATCAGATACGTGCCGTTTGCCGAGCTCATCGACGAAGATACCGGGCTTACCAAACTCAAGTTCATCGAGCAGGGCAGCGACTTCTGGCGCCTGGCGCGCATCCTGGAGCCGTAATCCCTGGGTCCTCGGCCGTATCCTCTTTGCTACGCCACGCGGTTGGGCGGTTCCTCGCCGCGTAGGAAGGCCAGGATGTTGTCGGCCGCCATGTCCGCCATCTTTGAGCGCGTGGTATGGGTGGCCGAACCGATATGCGGCAGGGTTACCACGTTTTCGAGCTCCATCAGCCCGGGGTGCACTCTGGGCTCGTTTTCGTAGACGTCCAGACCGGCTCCGGCGATGCGGCCTCTCCGCAGGGCCTCGACCAGCGCGCCCTCGTCGATGAGAGCCCCGCGGGCGGTATTGATGAGCACGGCCGTGGATTTCATGAGACCCAGCTCACGTCTCCCGATCATATGGTGGTTCTCCGGGGACAGGGGGACATGCAGGGAGATGATGTCGGCCTCTGCCAGGAGCTCATCGAGCTCGACGCGTGTGGCGTTCAGCTCGGCTTCGATGAGCGTGTTCGGCGTGCGTCCCGTATAAAGCACCGGCATGTTAAACCCGCGCGATCGTAAGGCCACGGCGGTGCCGATGCGCCCGGCGCCGATGATGCCCAGCGTAGCGCCGGTGATGTCGCGGCCGAGCATCAGGTTCGGGTCCCATCCCTGCCAGGCGGATTCCCGAAGGAAGGTATGCGCCTGAACGATGCGGCGGACAGAAGCAAAGATGAGCGCCCAGGCCAGATCGGCCGTGGCGTCGGTCAGGACCCCGGGGGTGTTGGTGACCACGATGCCGCGCGCCATGGCGGCCGGGATATCGATATTGTCGAACCCCACGGCGTAGTTGGCGATGATGCCCAGGCGTCCCGCGGCGTCCATGACCGCGGCATCCACCTGGTCGCCTAAGAGGCACAGGAGCCCCTCTTTGCCTGTGATGCTACGGATGAGATCATCGCGCGGCATGGGATCATCCCGCTCCCAAATATCGAGGGTGCACATCTTAGCTAGGCGCTCGAGCGCGCCTCCGGGCAGTCTCCTGGTTATGAGCAGTTCCATGATCGACTCCTTGTCCGAAGCTGATTTTCTCATAGCAAGATCCGGGTCCTGGGACAAGTGGAGTGCGGGGGTAAATAGCATGAAAAATATCCTCATGATAAGAGCGGCAAAAGCCGTTAAGGAGGTTATTCATCCGCGGGTGGGGGATGGTATCGAATAAGCTGAGGTTTGAGAGGCAGGATGGAAAAGGATACGTTGAAGAATACACGGGTGCTGGTCGTTGATGACGAACAGGAGACCCTGGATCTGATAAGCGAATACCTGAGCGACAAGGGTATGTACGTGGTCACCGCCGCCACGGGTGATCAGGCCCTGAAGTGCTTCCACGAAGAGATGATCGGGTTGTTGATCCTGGATCTGTACATGCCGGACATGAACGGCATCGAGCTGCTGAAAAAGATCAAGGAAATCCAGCCCAAGACCCTGGTGATTATGATTACGGGCTACGGGACGATCCATGACGCCGTGGAATGCATGAAGCTGGGCGCTTCCGATTTCATCACCAAGCCGCTTCTTTTGGATCATATTCATATCACCATCACGCGCATCCTTGAGGAAGCGCGTTTGAAGGAAGAGGCGGAGCTGGCGCAGTATTACAAGTTTCTGTCGCATACCGACGAACTGACCGGGCTCTACAACCACCGGCACCTGGTGGCGACGCTGAAACGCGAGACCGAGCGACACCTGCGCTATAACCATACCATGAGCCTGGCCATGGTAGATATCGACAACTTCAAGGGCTACAACGACACCAAGGGCCATGAGGCCGGCAACGAGCTCCTGATCAAGCTGGCGCTCATCATGCGGCAGAATACGCGCAACTGCGATATCCTGACCCGTTATGGCGGCGAGGAATTCGTCATCATGTTCCCCGAGACCTCACAGCAGGAGGCCTGCGTGGTGGCGCAGAGAATCTGCCATTCGCTGGAGGCCTCCCTGGATGTCACCGTCACGATCGGGCTGGCCAGCCTGCCCAAGGATACCAAGGATCATGACGAGCTCATCCGTCTGGCGGACAAGGCCATGTACTGGGGCAAGGAGCACGGCAAGAACCGCATCGTGATCTACGACGGCGATATCGCGATGTGCAAATAAAGATCGCCTGCTTTTTTCGCCGGATTTGATCGACCCATGCCCTGGATCTTGAGTACGGATCCGTCGCGCAGATTCTGGGGCACATGCACCCGGATGCGCTTCAAGCTGAATCCCGGCCGATACTCCAGCGTGACATAGCCGCCGCGTGCGGCCACGGCAGGCGGGATGGTGATATCCTGGTGGATATCCATGACGTTATGGAAGAGGTTGGCGGCTCCCTTGACCGCAAGCTTGATGATCCCCCGCCGGATGATGTCCTGAGGACGGCCTCCATACACCAGGGCCTCGTAGACGAAAATCTTGCCGATATTGAAAAATTTTTCGACCCACTCGGGTTTAAGCGGCATTTCATTGAAGACCTTGCTGTACTCGGAGTTGGAAAAGATATCTTCAAAGACCCGCCCGGGTTCGAAGGCCGCCTGATGGCGGTCATATTCCTGGCGCTTGCGAGGATCGATGAGCACCCCGTAGGCCTCGGTGATGGCCTTAAACTGCTCGGCCGCCCCCGGGTTATCCGTATTGACGTCCGGGTGTACCTTGAGGGCCATCCTGCGATAGGCCTTCTTGATCTCGTCGCCCGTGGCGGACGGGGGTATTTTTAGGAGCTGATAGTAATCCTTGGCCATGGTGTCAGTATAGGATAAAACCGAAGCTCAGTACAAGTCCGCTAGCGAAAGGATTGGATGAACCTTTCCTGGGGCAGCTCTATGGCGGTTAAGGCGCCGCCGTAGACCGCCCCGGTGTCGATGCCGATCTTGTCGTCCTTGATCAGCGGATCATGGACGGGGGTGTGGGCAAAGATGACCTTTTTTTCGAGCTGGGTCTGTTTGCGGATGAACTCCTCACGGATCCAGATCAAATCGGCATGACGCTGTTTGATAAGCGGCACGCCGGGTCTCAAGCCGGCGTGGACGTAGATATAGTGGGCGTCCTCATGGTACCACGACAAGCGTTCGAAGAAGCTGCGGTGGCTCATAGGCAGGGCACGGGCTACCAGGCTGTGCGACAGGATCTCTTCACCGCAATAGGATCTCAGCGTGGTCTGGCCGCCGTTGAGCAGATAGATCTCCCGGTTGTTGCCCCATTCCAGGTACTGCAGGAACATGTCCTCATGGTTGCCCCTGAGGAAGATGCAGTGGCAGGTCGGCGTCAGATCGATGAGGCGGTCGATGACCTGCTTGGATTTCTCGCCCCGGTCGATGTGGTCGCCCAGAAAGATCAGGGTGTCATCTTGCGTAGGCGCGATCTTCTCCAGAAGATCCTCGAGCTTGTCCAGGCATCCGTGGATATCGCCCACGGCAAAGGTGCGCTTGGTCGCATAAGGGGCAGGCTTGCGTGCGGGGGGCGACGTGGGCTCGTGATCTTTCCGTGATGTGGGCATGTGTTTTTAAGGGTTCTTCATCAGGCGCAGGATTTCGATCTTCAGGTCTACGATCTTCCGGCCGGCCTTTTCCGAGGAAGGATTGAGGCGCATCGCCAGGTTGTAGGCATCCAGGGCCTCGTTCAGGACCCTGGCGCGTGCACGGCCCTTGAGGGGTTCGGCCTTGGCTTCCTGCGCATATCCCAGTTGCATGGCCACTTCGTAATCCTTGGCCTTTTTCAGGTACTCCTTGGCGGCGCCTATGATCTTATCCGCATCGCGCAGTCCTACTGCGGCGCTGACCAGCCCTTTCAGGTTGTCCCGGGAACTGTTTTTCTGGACCAGGGCGGAATAATACCGGTAGGCATCGGCGTGTTGACCGGTTTTCAAGGACAGCGCCGCCGCCCGGGGCAGGGCGTCGGCATCGCCCGGCTTGATCTTCAGCATGGCCTTGTAGGCGGCCAGTGCCTCTTTGGCGTTCCCGGCCTTGTCGTGCGCCACGGCCAGGTTATAGAGCAGGATCGGATCATTCGGCGAGAGCCGCGAGGCCTTTTGGTAATAGGCGATCTGTGAGGCGGGATCGCCCAGATTGCCCATGAGCTGCCCCAGCTGCGCCACGGCGTTTTTGTCGTTGGGATACAGGGCGACATAGCGTTTCAAGAGCGGTTCGGCCGCCTTCAAATCCTTGCGCTCCAGGGCATCCTGAATGACGGGGACGAGAATCTCCCTGCGGCGCGCTATCGGGGCCGCCGTGCGATAGAGCTCCATCATCTTGGCCGAATCGCCCGCATCCGTGTAGGCCTTGCCCAGGTCGATGATGACGTCTTCATTGCCTTTCTCGAGGGCATAGGCCTTTTCCAGGTTAGCGATGCGCTCGCCCTGCTGGCCCTCTTTTTCCGCGATCAAGGCCATGCGGCGGTAGGTTTCGGCGGAGGAACGCCCTTGCGCCACAATCGCGGTTTCGATTTCACGCGCCTCATCCAGCCGGCCCAGCTTGATGTAATAGCCCGAGAGACGTTCCTGGGCCGTAAGGTTATTGGGATCGCGTTCGAGAATGGTTTTATATAAACGCGCCAAGCCTTCGTAATCCGCCTGATGGACCAGGAGCGCTTCGAGGCTGTTCAGAAAATGCGGGTTGTCCGGGAAAGAGGCATAGGCGCTTTTCAGGATGGCGATCTTCTCCTGGTCATCCTTGGCTTTGGCAAGGCGGTTCATGAACTCATCGGCCGCGACCTCGATGACCAGGGGTATCTTGGCGATGGGGTGGTCGATATAGTAGACATCGATGGGGATGGATCTGAGACCGGCGCTCAGGAGCTGTTTTCTGATCTCAGCGGTCTGGATCGGTTCATGGAGGTCGTTGGACTTGCCGAAACCGGGGATATCCACCGTAAGGTAGCCGGGAAAAAAGGTATTGGCGTTGATGCGGTTGATGACCAGGGTCTCATCTCCCTTGATCTTCAAGGATTCTCCCGCCTTGACCGAGCCCGAGATCTTGTTGAGGCTTAAGTCCATGGAGATGAAGCGCGGGGGTTTGCGCAGGAGGAATGATATGGTAGCCTCTCTCAGCAGACCGACCCGTCCGCCGAAAGGAATGATCAGGAACAGGGAGAACGCTACCGCCAGGATGATGATAATGATTACAGCAACATTCCCGTTGCGTCGCATGCCACCCCCGTGTCATTTTGAAAATATCGGGCACACTATATATGTCTCGTTTGCATTTGTAAAGTCGCTAAAACCTTGCGCGCGCCTCTCATGAGACGCTTCTAAAGCGGGTATGCGTTTCTTGCCGGCGTCATCATAAGCGGCTCGCTCACGCCTGCCGTCCATTACTTGCCCCTTGATTAATTTGCTTGAGGATTTTATTGTACGGATAGAGGGCATCACCTTTTAAGACGTGCATGATCATCGTACAGGAGCGCCTATGGAGACATATGACATCATTATCATCGGCGGCGGCCCGGCCGGGTTGACGGCCGGAATATACGCCAGCCGGGCCAAGATGAAGACCCTGCTGATCGAGAGCACCTTCTCGGCCAGCCTGATCACCACCACCGATATGGTCGAGAATTATCCCGGTTTTCCGGGCGGTATCGACGGTTTCGGCCTGGTGGAGCGGTTCAAGGAACAGGCGCTGAGCTTCGGCTTGGAGACCCTGCAGGATGATATCACCGAGATCCAGGCCGCCGCCTCGGACGTAAGTTCCGGGTGGTTCGCGATCGGCGGCCAGGAGTATCATGCCCGCTCCTTGATCGTCGCCAGCGGGGCGGCCTACGCCAAGCTGGGTGTGCCTGGTGAAAAGGAATTTACCGGCCGGGGGGTGTCCTATTGCGCCACCTGCGACGCCCCTTTCTACCGCGACCGTACTATCGTCGTGGTGGGCGGGGGCGACACCGCCGTGCAGGAGGCCCTTTTTCTGACCAAGTTCGCCAGCCGGGTGACCCTGGTCCACCGCCGGGACAGCTTGCGCGCCACGGCCATTCTCCAGGAACGGGCGTTCGCCAATGAAAAGCTCGATTTCGTGTGGAGCTCGGTGGTCGAGGAGATCCGCGGGGAAAAGGCGGTGAGCGCCGTACGCCTCAAAAACCTGGTATCCGGACGCAGCGAAGATCTCGCCGCGGACGGCGTCTTCATCTTCGCCGGATATATTCCCAACACCGAACTGGCCGGCGGCATCGTCACACGGGATCAAGACGGGTATATCGTGGTCGACGATCACATGCGCACGTCCCAGCCGGGGATCTTCGCCTGCGGCGACTGCATCAGGAAGCTGCTGCGCCAGGTCGTGACCGCCTGCGGGGACGGCGCCACGGCCGCGTTCGCCGCCCAGCTCTATGTGGAAGAGCTCAAGGGCACGCTCTATCCCCACCGCAAATAACCATAAATACGGAGGTGTGTATGGAAAACTTGGATGATAAGCCCGACAAACCGTTGGTCCTGACCGACGCCAACCTGGACGAGGCCATCGCCAAGTATCCGTTTCTGGTGGTGGACTGCTGGGCTACCTGGTGCGGGCCCTGTCGCATGCTGGGGCCGATCATCGAAAGCCTGGCCAAGAAGCATCAGGGCGACATCACCTTCGGCAAGCTCGATGTGGACACCAACACCAAGACCGCCCAGCGATTTTCCATCCAGACCATCCCCAATCTCCTGATCTTCAAGGACGGCCGGAAGGTCGGTGACATCATCGGTGCCATGCCCGAGGTCCAGCTCCTAAAGGAGCTCAACACCTACCGGTAGATTGGCGGCGCTTAGAAAATTTTACGGCTATCGAGCAGAATTGTCACCGGGCCGTGGTTGTGGATCTCCACCTCCATCTCGGCCTGGAACACGCCGGTCGCCACGCGGCCGGAATGGATTTCGCGGATCCTTTCAACGAGCTTTTCGACCAGCGCGCGCGCCGTGGCGGGGGGCTCGGCCCGGGAATAGGACGGACGGCGGCCCTGACGGGCATCGCCCAAGAGCGTGAACTGCGAGACGATCAGAATTTCGCCCCCGATGTCGGCCACCGTCAGGTTCATCTTGCCGTGCGGGTCATCGAAGATACGCAATCCGCAGATCTTGCCCGCCGTATACTCGATATCGGATAACATATCGTCCGTTTCGACACCGACCAGGCAGCACAGCCCGCTTTCGATCCGGCCGACCTCGGCGCCATCGACGGTCACGGTCGAACTCCGGACCCTTTGCACCACGGTGCGCATCGGCGGCCCTTTACGAGGATTGCTTGGCGCGGGACTTCTCGTAGAGCTCTCTGATATTGAGCACCCTCATTACCCGCCAGGCATCGGCCTGTCTGGTGAGCTCAACAACGAGCGTGGTGTCCGCCCCGACGGCCACGCGCGCCCGGCCCGTATCTCCCCACCAGTGGACGGACTTCAAGCGCAGTGTGAAGCCCCCTGAAGGATTCGGCAGGAGCGAACTGAGGAAGCCTTTTCGGCCGGGATTTTCTGCCGTGACCCAGTTTCTAAGATCCTCGTGCAGCGAGGTGCGCACCTTGATGGCGACCAGGGCGCCCAGGCTTTTGGTCAACACCTTGGACATATGTCTGCGCTCCATGGCCTCCTGCATGATGGCGGCCATATCCAGCGCCGCGCTGTTTACGAGGCTGTCGACATCGACGTGCTGCGTGAAGGCCTGCCAGTCATGCGTCTGGACGGCTTGTTTTGCCTGGCGCAGGGTGTATACCGGCGTAGTCGGATACCAGAGGTACAGACCGCCCCCGACCGCGAGGCCGATGAGAAGCGCACCCAGGATGATCAAGAGACGTTTCATGTTGCCGTCATCGGATGATGGTCGAGCTCATGATCATGCCGCCGCGATAGATGGTGACGCTCATGCGACGGCCGGTCAGACCGGCGACGGCCTTTTTGAAATCCGCCAGATTTTTAATGTTGAGGTTGCCCAACTTCATGATGATATCACCCGGCTGGATACCACTGGAATGGGCGGCCGAGTCGCGCTTCACATCCATGACGATCACCCCGGTCAAGTCTTTGGACAGATTGAGCTGTTCGCGCACCGCCGGTGAGATGTCGGCGGCGGTGATGCCGGCCAGGAAACGGTTGTCCTTGACCAGGAAGCTCTCTTCGGCCGCCGAGGCCTTGGCGAGATCGCCCACCCTGACCGGAATGATGAGCTCCTTGCCGGAACGGAAGACGTTCATCTTGATCTGGGCGCCGGGGGTCAATTCGGAAACGGCGAAGCGCAAGGCCATGGGGTTCCCGACCGGTTGGCCGTTGATGGCCAAGATCACGTCGCTGCGCTGGATGCCGGCTAAGGCGGCCGGCGAACCCTTGGCGACGTCCGCCACCAGGATGCCCTTGGGCGAGTCAAGACCAAGGGACTTGGCTATTTTGGCGTCCATTTCCTGGGCCGTGACACCCAGCCATCCACGCACCACCTTGCCGTAGCGCACAAGGCTGTTCTTGACGGACATGGCCAGGTCGACCGGGATAGCGAAACCGATACCCACGTTCCCGCCCGAACGCGACAGAATGGCGGTGTTGATCCCTACCAGCTCGCCCTGCATGTTGACCAGTGCCCCGCCTGAATTGCCCGGGTTGATGGCCGCATCGGTCTGGATGAAGTTCTCATAGTCGGTGATGCCCAGCCCGGAGCGCCCCAGGGCGCTGACAATGCCCATGGTGACGGTCTGGCCCAGACCGAAGGGATTGCCCACGGCCAGCACAAAGGCCCCGATTCGCAGCTTGGAGGACTCACCGATGGGGATGGCCGGCAGACCCTTGGCCTCGATCTTGACCACGGCCACATCGCTCTTGGGATCGGTCCCGATGATGCGGGCCGTCATGACGCGGTTGTCCGCCAGGCGCACCTCGACCTTGTCCGCGCCGGCCACCACGTGATCGTTGGTGATGATATAGCCGTCGGCAGAGACGATCACCCCCGACCCCAGGGCTTTCTGCACCTGTTCATGCGGGATATTTCCGAAAAGATCGCCGAAGAAAGGGTGCGAAAGATAGGGTGATTGTTCCACGGCCACGGTTTTGACCGAGGCTATGTTGACCACCGAGGGGATAACCTTCTGGGCTACATCCGCCACCCAGTCATCTTGCCAGCCCTCTTTCGGGGCCGCCTTAAGGGCGCCGCCGGCCACAAGGCACAACAGAATCATGAGCAAACCCGAACGGATCGACTGTTTCATCAATACCCCCCCGTCATTTTGCTGGGCATCATCTAACATAAATCCCCAGGTACATCAACCGGGGCGAAATCTTGATGCTCACGGCCGAGAGGAAGCCACTATACAGTCTTTCGGATTTGGGTTATAGCTGCGTCATGGCATCGCTCAATACCACCCGCGGGTTTCACGTACGCGCGCCGATCGATCTTATGCAGGAGTATACGATCTGCGAGTCTTTCTCATCTCTGGAATCGCCCTATATGGTCTGTCTGAAGGAACCGCGGCCTTACGGCGCCCTGATCGGCGAACTTTTGGTGAAGAAGGGCCTCCTGAAAAAGGGGGCGCGCGTCATGGAGGCGGGCGGCGGCTACGGCAGCCTGATGTACGGTCTGCTGGACTCCTATGCCGAGTACGTGCGCCGGGTCTACATGGTGGACCTCTCACGCTCGCTGCTGGGACGGCAACGCCGCAGACTGAAACCCTGGAATGAGATCGTCACCGCCGTCCAGGCCGATATCCATGAGATGGTGCATACCGTCTCCGGGATCGATCTTCTCATCCTGAACGAGATCATCGGCGACCTCGACACCTGGACGGATCTGGACCCCGCCGACCTGCCCCAGGATGCGGCGCGGGTGGTCGAGGCCTACGATCTCAAGATTCCGGCCAGCCTGCATTTCAATCTCAACATCGGGGCCATCCACCTGGTGGAGGCGCTCTGTATGCGCAAGATCCCGGTCTTTATCGCCGAGCACTCCAGTGATCCCATCATCCCCGATGACATGGATTTCCTGGCCAAGGGCTTAAATCTGGATGGATGGCCGCGCGAGATACGCCTGGTCGGCCACTCGGAGTTCACCATCCGCTTTGATCACCTTTTGTCCGTGGCGCGCGCCTTCAAGCGCCACACCATCAGCGGTTCACTCCTGGACCTGGTGGGGGTCAAGAAATCGCCGGGCATGCGCTTCATCTTCAATCAGCGGGCTATGGCCAACGAGGCCCAGGAGATCATCTTCGAGCTCCTGGACCATATCCGGGAGTATCGCTGGCTGATCATCCACTAAAGGCGCTTAAACCCTAGAGCGCGTGGGTGACGACGCGGTTGCGGCCTTCCTGTTTGGCCTGGTAGAGGTTGAAATCCGCCTGGGTGATCATGGCCTCGGGATCGAGCTTCTCCTCGGGCGTGGCGGCGTCCAATCCGGTGACCCCGAAGCTGGCCGTGATGGTGATATCGCTGAGGCTCACTGAGATGATTCGCTCGGCGATGCTGCGGCGCACGCGCTCGGCCATGCGTTCGGCGCCCTGGCATCCGGTCTCGGGCAGGACGATCAGGAATTCCTCGCCGCCATAGCGCGCCAGCCAGTCCAGGTCGTTGCGGTACAGCCCCTTGATGCAGGCCACGAACTCGCGCAGGACCTGGTCGCCGGCCTGATGCCCATAGGTGTCGTTGACGAGCTTGAAATGATCGAGGTCGCACATGACGATGGACAGGGGGTGCCCATAGCGGCGGGCCTTTTTGATCTCCTTGACCAGATTCTCGGTCAGGTAGCCCCGGTTGAAACACCCGGTCAGGGAATCGGTGATCGACAACAGCTTGATCTCGGCCGTGCGTTCCTGCACCTTCTCCTCCAGCTCCACATTGAGGGTCTGGAGTTTGTCGCGATACTCGATGATCTTCAAGGAGGCATGATAGAGGCCGGAGGAGGTCTCGATGAATTCCTTATCGATGCTGCCGGAGAGAAACTGCGCGCTATGACTGTCGGAGAGATCAGTGGCTGTCTGGCGGATCTCCTTCAGGTTGTCGCGTATGGAGATGAAGATCAGCATGCACAGGCACAGCCCCGCGAACAGGATCATGCCGGTGAAGACCAGGATCACGGCGAGCCGGGAATGTATCACCGGGCTGGAGGCGATACCGTAGGTGATGATGACGCTGATCAGGGTCAATATGATGATGAAGGAGAATTTTACTTTTAAGGAGACGGCGTAATCATACCAGCTCCACTCTTCGCGCATGGCCAAGAGCCACCGGGCGTCACGCCTGACCTCGGTGGTGATCATCTCGGTTATGAGGAAGGTGAAGATGAGATAGAGCACGCAGGCGATGAGACCGCCGCTTAAGACCGATAGAACATTTTGCATACTGCCGGATATGGCGGCATAGGCAAAACCGGCCAGCGCGACCGAGAGGGAATGTATGGCCGCCATCTTGGTGTTGTCGGAAGGGAGGCGCTCCAAGGCCCGGGTAATTTGAGCCAGCTCCGGTGTGGATATGATCACGGGAATGGAAAGCCCTTCAAGCTGGTCGTTCAATATGCGCAGGCGGTTGAGTTCCCAGCGATGTCCCCACAAGCGTCCAAGACCGAAAAAGAGAAAATGACTCAAGGCGGCTACAACCAACAAGGCCGCGCAGAGGATGAATGCACCGTGCAGAGAGAACGTGCTGGAGCGGTCAGCCGTCGCCCAGATGTAGAACAGGCCCATCAAGGCGGAAACGGCGCCCTGGACGGAAAAGAATGCCACCGCGAAAGTGAAGCACACCTTTTCGGCAAGGAAATTGAAGGTCTTTCGCACGCCGGAGGCAATGTTCATGCTCCTTTGTATCGACGTAAACCGGTATTATCTTGAAGTAGAGCTTATCGATGCTCAGGCGTCTCTCTGCGGTTTTTGCGGTGAGCTTAACGCGGGGTGGAGTCAAGACCTTGGATAGTCCGTGGCCTTCACCCGGGATGGAGGCGTCCTTCAATCCGGGTGGAGGCCGTCGCAGAGCTCATGCCAGACAGCCCCTTCCAGGACCTCGATGACGGCGATGCCGGTCTCGCCCTTATAGGGGTCCACTCGCACCACCCTGCCCTGCAAGGCCAGGGAAGGGTTGGTCGCGCGCACCGACGCGCTCAAGCCCTTGAGATCGTAAGCCCGCGCCGGACGGATGAGCTTGAAGATGCTCAATGATTCCAGGCAGATTCCTGATATGCTGATGTCCTTGGTATATCCGCGGCCGTAGAGGTTCGACCCGATCTTGACCAGCGTGAGAATGCGAACCCCGCGGCGCGGGTCCTTGCGACGCTCTTCAATGCCCTGAAAGATTGCCATGGCACCTCCCGCATGACAGTGCAAACATATGCTATAATACATCCTGCACGGCTCAAAGCAAGTCCGATTTCACACGCAGGGTCACGGCCGCGAATCCTTTGCGCCGAATTACAAAGGAAAATCGTATGTTGGCAGGCCTTCGGCGCGAGTATAAGCGCATTGACAAGCAGGCATGAACCTGATTGAAGGGGCTATGGGCATAGTTCTGATCCATCCCCCCGTATCCAAGCCGAGCGAACCCCCCGCCGGATTGGCGCGGCTGGCCGGGAGCCTGAAGCTCCATGGCATCGACTGCACTATGATCGATGCCAACCGAGAGATCCTGCTCAACCGCAACGGAGACGTCGCCGCGGTTCAGGATACTTGGACCAGACGCGCAGAGCGCAACTACAAACGCCATATACACCTGCTCAGCCAGTGGTCCGGTTATGCCGATCATGCCCGCTACACACGCGCCGTTTCCGACCTCAATCGGGTATTGGATGCCGCGGCCGGTACCGCGGGAGCCTCCATGAGCCTGGCTGATTATCAGGACTCCGATTTGAGCCCTGTGCGCAGCCGCGACCTGGTACGCGCCGCCGAGCAGCCTGAACGTAATCCCTTCTATGCTTATTTCAGCCGGCGGCTCTTCGAAGTGCTCGATCAAGAAGGGCCGCACCTCATCGGTTTCTCGCTTAATTACCTAAGCCAGGCACTGAGTACCTTTGCCATGATGGGGCTGGTGAGACGCCTCGCACCCCGGATACACATCGTGCTGGGCGGCAGCCTTGTAACATCCTGGATGAGCAGACCTGAGAAGCTGCCAGCCTTTGAAGGGCTGGTGGATGAGCTGGTGGCAGGTCCCGGCGAGGAGCGCCTCGTTCGTCTGGCCGGCGCCGTACCCCGTACGGAGCCCGGCCCGCCGGACTATACCTCCCTGTTCGCATCACCTTATCTGGCGCCCGGACGGATACTACCCTACAGCGCGTCCTCGGGATGCTACTGGAACCGCTGCACCTTCTGTCCGGAACGCTTTGAAAAGACCGGCTATGCCGGCCGGCCGCCCCGGCAGGTCATCCAAGAGCTCCAGACGCTGATCGAGCAGAGTGACCCCATCCTGATCCATCTGCTCGACAATGCGGTAAGCCCGGCGCTCTTGAGGACCATAGCCGAACATCCGTTGCCGCTGGCCTGGTACGGTTTCGCCCGCGTAGGCAGCGAGCTGGCCGATCCTGATTTCTGCCGGGCCCTCAAGCGTGCGGGCTGCGTCATGCTGCAGCTGGGGCTGGAGTCAGGCGATCAGGCCGTCCTGGAGGCCCTTGACAAGGGCATCCATCTGGAGGAGGTGCGCCGGGCGTTGACTAACCTGAAGGACTCCGGCATCGCCACCTATGCCTATTTCCTGTTCGGAACTCCGGCCGAAAACCTAGCCAGCGCCCGCAGGACCATGGCGTTTGTCCGGGAAAACGCCCATCTGCTGGACTATCTGAACCTGGCCGTCTTCAACCTACCGGCGGCCAGCCCCGAGGCGCTCTCACTGGAGACCTTCGATTTTTCAGAAGCAGACTTGAGCCTCTATAAAGGCTTTATCCACCCCCAAGGCTGGGAACGAGGCGTTGTCCGGCAGTTTCTGGACAAGGAATTCAAGCGTGAGAAGGTGATCGCCGCCATTCTCAGGCGGGACCCGCCGGTGTTCACGTCCAACCATGCCCCGCTGTGCGTGATGGCCCGGCGGCGGCCGATCTCCCGGTGAAGGGAAGAAGAGGCACGAACGCCCGATCTTGGGCAACCGGAAGACGTGGAAAGATGAAAAGCGTATAAATTTATCCGCGCGGGGCCGATAAGGACGATATGCCCACTGATCATGCCCGAAAGAGGATACTTATTGTCGATGACAGCAAGACCAGCCGATTGGCCTTGGAGAGGTTACTCGAACCGTACGGCGACTGCGAGCTGGGCTCCAACGGCGAGGACGCCATCAAGGCCTTCTCCATGGCCTGGGAACAGGGTCACCCCTATGACCTCATCTGTCTGGACGTCATGATGCCACATGTCGACGGCATTCAAGCCCTCATGATCATACGGCGCATGGAACGCGAAATGGGGATCCTAAAACCCGACAGCGCCAAAATCATCATCGTCACCAACATCGACAACCCCAGCATCGTGTTCGAGGCCTATTACCGCGGCGGGGCCGATGCCTATCTGTATAAACCGATCGAGAAGACCAAGCTCACCGCCGAGCTCAAGCGCCTGACGCTTATTGCCTGATTCCAGCCCGGCCTCGCGGCAGCCTCCCAACAATTGGTTCATTCGACACATGCATACCGGGTTTCCCTTCTTGCCAACGGTGGTGGTAAGGCTTGACACCGGTCAGGAGGGTGGGGATAACCATATTAATTAAAAATATCAGTAACTATTCCGAAGAGATATTATATGGAAAATGCAATAAAAAAGAGCGATCATTTTTTGATAGGCGTGCTTTTCTTATCGCTCTTCTGGCTGTTGGCGTCCAGCGAAAATGCCTACGCGGCGGCGCGCACCGCCTCGGTGACCGGAAACTGGAATAGCACCGCGACATGGGGTGGATCGTCGGTTCCGGTTGCTGGCGATACCGTTACCATTAATACTGGTATTACGGTCACCGTGACGGCCGATGCCGCGTGCGCCAGCATAAGTTATGCCTCGCCCGTTTCCACGGTTGTTAATCTTACGATAAACGCTTCGTGTACGCTTGATGTTTCCGGGAGCATTGCCACCACCGCCGGTCAAGGTTCTAAGTTTATTAATGTATACGGTACATTAAAGGCCGCCAGCATTAGCCTTATCGGTGCTTCTGGATGTATCCCTGCTTTACGTATTTATGATGGCGGCACGGTCACTATCGCCGGTGACCTTACGTTTTCAGGTTCTCTTACGGCTTGGGTTCAATTTCCCGGCAGCACCAGCGGGACGCTCAACATTGCGGGGAACCTCGGGTCTGGAGCATCTGTATTTTCAGCAGGCCCTGGAACGATAAACTATAATGGATCTTCAGCCCAAACTTTTGCAGGCTATACCTATCATATCGTCAAAATTAATAATACGGCCGGCGTAACCCCTGCTGCAGCGCCAACCATCACTACTCTGACCATCGCCGATGTCACCAGCGGCAGTGTGTTTAACGACGGCGCGTATACCATTGCAACGGCCACCACGCTGAATCTCAATTCCGGCACCTATAATTGCACGGCGGCTTCATTCCCCTGGGGAACGCTCAACGCCGGCACGGGCACGCTGAAGTTCAGCATGTCCGGGGCGCAGACCGTGGCCACGAAAACCTATTACAACCTGAGCCTCAGCGGCTCGGGCAACAAGACCTTTTCCGCGGCCACCACCATATCGGGAAATCTGGATATCAGCGGATCGGCCGTCGCCCTCCTGCCCAACAGCTCCACTTCAACGGCCAATACCCTCACACTAGCAAGCGTTGGGCAAGTCGCCGGTACATGGGGGGGGAGCGGATCAAGTGCCACCAATAAAAACTCTACGTATTTCGGTTCCACGACATCAGGCATTTTAAGTGTTGCCACGACGCCCTGTACTGCCGGCACCTGGCTGGGCGCAGTCAGCACGAATTGGAACACGGCCGGAAACTGGTGCAACAGCACGGTGCCTACTTCATCAACCGATGTTACTATCCCATCCGGTACTACCTATGCGCCACATATCGGCTCGGCCGGTGGAGAGTGTAATAATATAACCATCAATTCCGGCGCCACGTTAACCATGGACGGAGCATACGGCTTGACCGTAAGCGGCAACTGGACGAACAATGGCGGGACGTTTACGCCCAGCACAAGCACGGTTACGTTTGGCGGTGCCTCCCAAACAATAGGGGGCAGCGGGAGCACCACTTTCTATAACGTAAGCACAAGTGGCAGTGCGACTATCAGCACCGGCATCGCGACTACCATCAGCGGCAATCTCTCCATTGGAGACGGCACCACTTTCACGGCCGCGGGTTATGCTTTGTCGGTGACGGGCACGACCACCGTGGGCGGGGGAACAAATGGCAGTTTGGTGATTTCTTCCGCCACAGGCGCCAAATTGTTTACCGGTTTAGTGACCATTGCCGCGGGCGGTACTTGGAATAATTCAGGAAATTCGGCCATTGAGTTCCGGGGTGGCATAACGAACAACGGCACGTGCACTGCCGGATCAGGAATTCAATCTTTTACCACCAACAGCCAGGCGCTTTCCGGAACATTCTCCATTCCGAGCGTAACGGTTACCGGTGTTACGTTAACCAATAACAATACCTTAACGGTAAGCACCGCGCTATCAGGCACGGGCGGATTGACACAAGCAGCCAGCGCAACGCTTAATATCGGTGGAACATCCGGTATTACAACGCTTACGGCCACCAATATCGGCAATACGGTAAACTATAGCGGCGCGGCTCAGACGATACATTCAAATAATTATTACCATCTCACTTTAAGCGGCAGCGGAACTAACGTTTTGCAGACCGGCACGACTGCCATAAGCGGCAACCTGACCTTGAGCGGCACCGTATCTACATCAGCCGTGGTTGGGTTGACAATCGGCGGCACGGTTATCTTAGGAAGCGGCACTGCGTTTACCGCCGGGTTTTACACGCATAATGTAGGTGGTGACTGGACGAACAACGGCGGGACGTTTACGTATGGCACGGGCACGCTTACGTTTAACGGCAGCGGGGCGCAGGCGATTGGTGGCACGGCGGCTTCGCAAACATTTAACCATGTGATCCTCGCTAAGACGGCGGGGACCACCCTGAGCGTCGGTGGCAGCACCACCGCGCTCACGCTCAACAACCTGACTTTGACAACGGGCGACTTCACCGCGCCCGCCACCCTGACTATAGGCGGGGGCATTACGTTGACGGCCGGCACCTTCACCGCCGGCGCGAACACAAACGTCGCCGGCGACTGGACGAACAACGGCGGCACAATTAAGCTTGGCAAGGGCACGGTAACGTTAAACGGAACAGCGCAGGCAATAGGCGGAAGCAGCGCCAGTCCGTTTAACGACCTTACGTTAGCGGGCTCAGGCACAAAGACAATTTCCTCACACACAACAATTTCGGGATCATTATCCATAAGCAGCGGAACACAAGCCGCCCTGGCCACCGGCACTGATTACTCGGTATCACACCTGTATCTTAATGGAATTGACCAGTCTGGTGGAACGTGGGGATCCTCTAGTTCCTCCGCCATCAATATAAACGATACCTACTTTGCATCTTCCACCGGTTATGTAACTGTGCTTGCATGTGTACACGGCACCTGGCTGGGCACAACCAGCAGTGATTGGAATACGGCATCCAACTGGTGTGGCGGCGTGCCCACTCCGTCAACTGATGTTACAATTCCAGATTCTGGTGTTACTTACTGGCCTACCATATCAGCCGCCGGCATGGCATGTTATAGTATAACATTTGAAGGCTCATCAAGCCGGCTCAATTTTACCGGCGGCGACCTCAGCGTTAGTGGAGATGTTGATTTTTCGAGCGGAATAATTGTCAGCAGCACCGCGGCGGCGACATTATCGATCGGCGGAACATTGACCGGCCCCGGTACGACATTTACACCCGGCACCTATCTCACGGTTAATTTTAGCGGCGCTTCACAAACTATTCCGCAACTTGCCGGTAATTACTATCATCTGACCCTTTCCGGCAGCGGAACGGATGTCCTGTCAGCAAGTATAACAACCATTGAAGGTAATTTGACCGTGGGCGGAACAGTAACGACAACCACCGCGGCCAATGTAGCGATAACCGGCAACCTTTCAACGGGCAATGGTACCAGCCTCACCGTTGGCGCATATACCTTGAGTGTGACGGGCACGACCACGGTTGGCGGCGGATCGTCGGGCACCTTGGCTTTTTCTTCGGCCACAAACCCTACCAAGACCTTTACCGGGTTGGTAACCATAAATGCCGGTGCAAGCTGGACCGAGAGTGGGGCGATTACCCCGACATTCACAGGCGGTATCACCAACAGCGGCACCTTTACCGCCGGCACAGGGGTGCATACCTTCAGCACCAACAGTCAGGCATTGAGCGGAACGCTTTCAATTCCAAGCGTAACGGTAACCGGTGTTACGTTGACAAACAACGGCACTTTGAGTGTTACCAGCGCCCTGGCCGGTACGGGCGGGCTTACGAATAGTGCGACCGGTACCCTCAATATCGGATTTACCGGCACGGTCGGTATTGCCACGCTTGCTGCAACAGCGAGCGGAAATACGGTTCACTATAACTATGCCGGCACCCAGAACGTTTATCCTACGACCTACTACAACCTTAAGTTCAGCGGCGGTGCCGTGAAAACAATCCCTGCCGGGACAACAACGGTGAACGGTACCCTTACCATGGCGAATGCCGGATCGAATTGTACCGTCACCGGAACCCTCAACTATGGTACAAATTCCACGCTGTACATTGACCAAGACCTCTCCCCGGACTCACCCTCGGTATGGACAGACTTTCCCGGAACCGGCGGGGTAATTATTAACAGCGGCACGGTAACACCAGGTCAGGCAAAAACCGTCACCTATGGCCTGGCCATCAATAGCGGCGCAAAGCTAAACTTGGGTTCTTACACGCATACCGCGGCAACGCTAAGACTGGGCGGCGTTGACCAAGTGGCTGGAAGTTGGGGGAGTACCGCTTCCAGTGCAACAAATAAAAATGACACGTATTTTACGTCCACTTCAACCGGCATTATCAATGTCCCCTCGACATGTACCGCAGGTACATGGTGGGGCACAACCAGCACCGATTGGCATGATGCGGCTAACTGGTGCGGCGACGTACCTACGTCATCAACCGATGTTATTATTGCGGCCGGTGGTTATCAACCGACGATCGGCGCAGCAGCAGTCTGCAACAGCATTACCATCAGCTCAGGCGCAACACTGACCGTCTCCGGTTCCAATACCTTGACCGTCAGCGGCGACTGGACGAACAACGACGCTACGTTTACGCCCGGCACCGGTACGGTTACGTTCGACGGCACAGGCGGCCAGTCAATCAATGGCACGGCGGCTTCGCAAACATTTTACAATGTCGTGCTGAGTAAAACCGCCGGCCAAACCCTGAGCGTCGGTGGCAGCACCACCTCACTCACGCTCAACAACCTGACTTTGGCGACCGGCAACTTTACCGCACCCGACACCCTGACTATAGGCGGGGGCGCTACGTTGACGGCCGGAACCTTCACCGCCGGCGCGAATATAAACATCGCCGGTGACTGGACCAACAACGGCGCTACGTTTACGCCCGGCTCGGGTACGGTCACGTTTGGCGGCTCATCCACGCAGACGCTCGGCGGTACAAGTACTACGACCTTCAATAACCTGACGCTCAACAATGCCGGCGGCTTGACGCTTGGGATAAACAGTACCGTGAACGGCACACTGACTTTCGCGAGCGGCAAGATCACCACCAGTTCCTATTCTCTCAACCTGCCGACGACCGCCAGCGTTTCGGAGGCAAGTACGAGCAAGTACGTCTACGGCAATGTGCAGAGGGCCTTCACGAGCGGTTCGCCGTCTTTTACATTCCCCATCGGCGACGCCTCGCTCTATGACCCAGTGGAGCTAACGTTCTCCGGTATCAGTACTCCTGGTAATGTAACCGTCTCGGTGACGGGATCCGACAGCTCCAATATCGCCAGCTCCCTGATTGATTCGACCAAGAGCGTGAATCACTGCTGGACCTTGGCGAATGACACCATCGTGTTTACCAGTTACGGCGTGACCTTCAATTATGGCAATGGCAGCGACGTGGATGGCGGCGCCGTGTCCGCCAACTTCATTGCCCAGAATTATACGGGGGGCACCTGGAGCACGCTTACCAACTCCGGCACGCCCAGCGGTACCAGCGCTTCGGTCAGCGGTGTGACCGCCTTCGGCGACTTTGCCATCGGCGATTGCAAGCCACCCTCCCTGACCGTCATCACATCGGCCAACCCCAATCCCAGCGCTGAGTCTGGAGAGGTTGTCACCTATACGGTCCAGGTGACCAATTCCGGCGCCGGGCCAGCCGTCAGCGTGGAGGTAACGAATCAACTCAGCCGCTATGTCGCATGGAGCCTGGACGGCTATGGCTCAGGCGTTCCCTTCAATCTCACGCAAGGTACCCCCGCCTCCGGCCTCACGCTCGGCACACCGGTCTATTCCGCTGACAACGGTTCGACTTGGACCTATACGCCGGTATCGGGCGGGGGAGAAGCGCCGGCCGGGTACGACGGCAATGTCACGAACTGGAAGATCCCCATGGCTGGCACCATGAATGCCGATGGGGCCAATTTTTCCATTTATTATAAGGCACGTATCAAATAGACAGTTGCTTGAATTCAGTGCCGGGTTATAATAGGATATGGAATCAGAAGGGGGAGGAGTGCGAAAATATCTGCTACTTATCATGTGGCTTTCGCTCCTGCTGCCGGCCGAGGGTTCGGCCAAGGCACTTCTTTCCATGAGCATGAAAGCCGAGAAGGAGATCACGGTAAACAATGTGACCAAGAGGGTCGCGGCCGAAGCGGTCGTGCCGGGCGACGTGATTTTCTTTACCTTGGATTACGTCAATTCCGGTGACGAAGCGGCCACCAATGCAATCCTGAACGATCCAATCCCGCATGGGACGGTGTATCTCAGCGGCAGCGCCTTTGGCGAAGGCGCGGAAATAACCTTTTCCATCGACGGCGGTAAGACCTTCAAAAATCCCTCTTATCTCACCTATGAGGTCGTGCTGCCGAATGGCAAGATCGAAAAACGGGTGGTTCCATCCGAGAAATATACCCATATCCGCTGGACGATCGGCGTTGTTCCGGCTAAGAGCAGTGGTAGGGCCGGTTTTCAAGTGCGCGTTAAGTAACGCTCCATAAACCCATTGTATTCAAGCAAGTAGGAGCGAGAACCGAAATAGACCTTTGACGCCACCATCAGAGCGGACGATACACCTGGTTACACTGGCAATGTATATTTCACACTTCTACTAAACTTATTTAAAAAACAGATCGATAATACAATATTATAATAATGAATAAAGGGGAAAGGAAGTGGGAATAAGAATACCCGTAGTGCTGATGACATTGCTTGCGCTCCTGCTGGCGACCGGGGCTTCGGCCAAATCGCAGCTTTCTATCAGCATGCAAGCGGAAAAAGAGGTCACGATCGACAAGGAGACCAAGCGGGTCAAGGCCGACAAGGTCGAACCGGGCGTAGTGATCTTCTATACCCTGAGCTACGTCAATTCCGGGGACGAAGCTGCCACCAACGCCGTCCTGGACGACCCGATCCCGAAAGGGACCGTGTATCTTGCCGGCAGCGCCTACGGCGAAGGCGCGGAAGTAACCTTTTCCATCGACGGCGGCAAGACCTTTAAGAAGCCCTCGCTGTTGACCTATGAGGTTGAATTGCCGGGCGGCAAGGTTGAAAAGCGGACCGCCTCGCCCGAACAATACACCCATATCCGCTGGACAACAAGCACGATACCTGCACACGGAAGTGGTCAGGTTGGTTTTCAAGTACGAGTAAAATAATTTAAGGGAGAATGGCCATGGATGAGACATATCTCTTCACCAGTACGAAAGTTTTTAGGGTGTTGGCCAGTGGATTCCTTCTGCTGGCTTTTCTGGTACTTTTCGTACCGCAAACAGTCCAGGCCAGTACGGCGTCCAACACCGTGATCCGCAATACCGTCACGGTCAATTACGATGATACGGCGGGCAGCGCGATGCCTGAGGTGACAGATTCTATCGATATCACCGTGTCCCTGGTGGCCGCCGCCCCCACGCTGAGCGCGCCAATCGACCAATCCACCGATCCCGCTACGAACGCCGTCTACAACTACACCATAACTTCCAATGCCAACGGTCCCGACACCTATACCCTGAGCACCAATATCGACTCTGAGTCCGCCGGTATCAGCGAATCAACGGCCGTCACCGACCCGACGCCCAGCATCATCCTGGGCGCTACTACGGCGGCGGCGGCGGTGGCCAGCGGCAACGCTACGATCACCGTGCCCAATGATGCCGCCAGCGATGCCTCGATCAACGGCATCGAAGACGGCGCCACCGTGGTCATTGGCGGCAACGCCTACACCGTCGATTCCGTTACCGACAACGGCGGCACGGTCGGCGGCACCTCCACCATTGTCTTAACGACAAATCTGACCACCGACGTTTCCGCCGGCGACCTCATCTATGAACGCAAGACCTTTACCATGACGGTTGACCCGGGTACGGTCTCGGCGGCCGCCAATCAGACCATTACCGTGACCACCACCGCCGACGGCAGCGGCGCCGACGCAACCGACCAGACCGTCACCACCGTAAACGTAGCCAGCATCACGGTAACCAAGGAAGTGTCCTCCGACGGCACAAACTGGACCGGCCTCAACACGATGACCTTTGCGCCGGCCGCCACGATCTACTACCGTATCACGGTAACCAACGGCGGGAGCAGCAATGCCACCGCTGTGGTGCTGACCGATGCACAACCGGCATATACCACTTACGTCGCAGGGAGCGCCAGGCGGGCCACCGGCGCCGCGGTCGATTATGGCGACGCTGGGACGGTACTCACCGACGCCGATGCGGGCGATGACGGCTATGATTTCAATGTCACCACCGGCAGCACCGCCACCTACACGATCGGTACCCTGACACCGGGGGCTGGCAGCGCCGTCCAGCTGTTTTTCCGGGTCACGGTAAACTGATCGTAAGAAGAATAGGGCGGCCTGACTCCAAGGCCGCCTAAGTAAACCCGGCAAAGGATTGCCGGGTTGCTGCGTTTGCAGAGGAAGTGAAGGAAGCAAACATGAAGCAGGTCATGGCAGCAGGTTTTATCATGTTTTGCCTAACCTTCATCCTCACTGCATCTCCAACCAATGCCTGGGCCACCGTGGCGGCCAACACACAGATCATCGCCCAAGCGGAATTGTCCTATTTCGACGGGACCACAACCAAGACCGCCACGGCCAGTGTCACCATTACCGTAGGCCTGGTGGCGACAGCACCGGACATTGTGCCGGGGTCGGCACAAAGCGCCTTGTACGCCGGTGCCGGGACGAGTCTGACCGACAGTTTCGCTATCAGCGCGCAATCCAACGGCCTCGACACGTACTCGCTGAGCACGGCTGTAGCCGGCTCCACCAACACCAGCGGCGCCACCGCCACAGCGGTTGTTAACAGCATAGTTCTGGGCGCCACGGCGGCAACCGAAGGAAGCACGGCCACAGTAATTGTCGTCCCCAGCGATGGCCTGGCCGACAACAGCGTCAACGGCATCGAGGTGGGCGACACGGTGATCATCAACCATGAAACCCGCACCGTGATCGCTCTCAGCGACAACGGTGAAGACACCTCCAGCATAACCCTGAACGCTGCGCTGGGGTCAACTCCCGGTGTAGGGGTGACAATCGCCGAACAGAAGATTGTTGGCGTCAACGTCACCGCCGGAACGATCATGGTTGCCGATAGCGATGTGAGCGTGAGCGTCACCCTGAGCGCCACCTCCGCCACTGCAGCCGGTGCAGCAACAACATCCGGTGCTCTCACCAATACCTTCGGCATGGCCCAGGCGAGTTTTACCCAGTACGTACGCAATATCACCACGCCCAACGGCAGCGGGTCGTCCTATCTGTATCATGGCGAGAGCTACTACGCCTCGGGTGTCACGGCCAAGCCGGGGGATATGCTCGAATACCTCACCGTCACCGCCAATACCGGATTGGGAACCGTGACGAATTGCGTTGTCAGCGATACCTTGGCGACGAACTATGTCACCCTTAATGCGGGAGTATACAGCGGAGCAAAGGACATCACCTATGTCGACGAAGCCGGAACCGCGTCATATCTGACTCTGGCGGCGGACGCCGACGAGGCCGCGTATGACCAGCCCACGCTGGATATCAATGCCGGGACCGGCGCCACCAACATAGCGGGCGGGGCCATTGCGGCTGGGAAATCCATCCTGATCCTGTACCGGGCGACGGTGGGCAACGCCAACCAGGGAAACCAGATCGTCAGCAGCGCCCGGTTTTCATCGCCGGATATTGCCACGGCATCATCGAGCGTGACGGTCACCGTCGTGAACCGCACGGCCTCGGTCGTGGAGATGTTCAACTATGCCCCGTTGGGCGCGGGGGTCGATCATGTCAATATCGTCGAGGCGGCCTATCAGTCAGGCGGCAATACGGGCCCTTTCGTTAATCTTCCGGCCCCGGCTCAGGTGGGCAGTGCGACACCCATCGATTTGAACCAGCCGGTGCCGCTGAGCGCCGCCACCCAGCTTCATCAGGGGGACCCGCTCTTCATCAGCGTGACCGATAGGGATCAGAATCTGGATGCCACCCAGGCCGAGACGGTGCTCGTGACGTTCAGCAATTCCGCCAACAGTGATACAGAAGTGATCCGTTTGACCGAGACCGGCCCTAACACCGGCGTGTTCGCCGGCTACATACCTACCGTCAGCCCCAGCGGCCCGGTGGTCTCTTATAATGGCATGTTGTCCATCAACACCGAGGATAATGTCACCGCCCATTACGTCGATTGCGTGGATGGCAGCGATGCCTCGACCGATATCACGATGGTCGATCCCTGCGGCATCGTGTTCGACTCCAGCACCGGCAAGCCGGTGAGCGGCGCCACTATTACCATCCAGACCGCTTCCGGCGGGGAGGCTACGGTGTATGGCGATGATGGGGTCAGCATTTTTCCCTCAACCATCATCAGCGGTGCCACCGTCACCGACAGCAGCGGGCGGGTGTATACCTTCCCGGCCGGGGAATACCGGTTCCCCTTCCTGTTGCCCGGCAGCTATCGTTATCTGATCACGCCGCCCGCTGGTTACGGCGCGCCCAGCACGGTTGAGACCTCCACCCTTCAAGCCCTGCCCGGCTGGCCTTTTACCATCATCCCCGGCTCGCGTGGCGAGGTCTTTGTCATCAATGCCGGCCCGGCCGTGCGCATCGATATCCCGATTGACCCGTACTCATCGACGCTCTGGCTCCAGAAAAGCGCCGGCAAGGAGTTCGCCGGACACGGTGATTTCATTCCCTACCGGTTGACCGTGACCAATGTCGACCCCCTGGTAGCCGCCACCGGGGTTAAAGTGTTCGACAAAATGCCGATCGGATTCAGGCTCAGAGGCGGATCGATCAGGATCGACGGCGTGCCGGCCCGCGATCCAAACATTACGGCCGATGGCCGCATATTGACCTTCAGCATCGGCACCCTGGCAGCCGGCGCCAGCGCCACCATCGAGTATGTGACTGAGGTGACGGTGGGAACACGCCTCGGCCAGGCCGTCAACAGTGCCTGGGCCACTGCCGCCGGAATACGATCCAATACCGCCAAAGCCATGGTAACGATCAGGGATGATTTTATGCGAACCCACGCAACCCTGATGGGCCGCGTAACGACTGGGGCCTGTAACGAAAAAACCGGGGAAGGGTCGGACGGTGTCGAGGGCGTGCGCATCTATCTCGAGGACGGCACGTTTGTTATCAGCGATAAACGCGGGCTGTTCCATTTCGAGGGCGTGCGTGACGGTCTGCATGTGGTGCAATTGGACGTCGACAGCCTGCCGGAAGGATACGAGCCCTATGCCTGCACGGAAAATACCCGTTTTGCGGGACGGGCATTCTCGCAATTTGTCGAAATCCGCGGTGGCGGGCTTTGGCGCACGGATTTTCATATCCGCCGCAAGATGGAATCAGCTGCCGTTAACCCGGCATCCGAGCCAATGGAAAGCGCCGCAACGGAGCAGAAAGAAGCCTTTGTTTCGGAACCTGCCGACGAACAGTGCACGGAAACCGCCCTGCCGCAGGCTGCGCCTTCTCCGGCGTTAGCGAAAACCCCGGACAGAGCGGCCGCGCCGAAAACAGCGCAAGGTATCACCATCGCGGAGCCCGTGGGGATACTGAGCCCGGCCGAAAACGACATCCTCCCCAACCCGGTCAATATGGTGCGCGTCTGCCTTGATTCCCGGTTGAAACCGCGCCTGCTGTTGGACGACAAGGAGGTGGCGGCAGATCGCATCGGTTTCACCATGAAGGATGAAAAAGCGGGCAAGACGCTTTATAGCTACATCGGGGTAGATTCCGGCCTGCGCGGTGAACACGTAGTCCAGTTGCAGGGCATCGATCCCTTCGGCAACATCCGCTTCAAACAGGGCATAACCGTAAGGCGCAGCGGTGAAATCGCGGGCATTAGGCTCAAATCAGCGGATGGTAACGTGGCCGATGGCAAGACACCGGTCAAACTGCAGCTTGAAATCTTGGATGCCGACGCTACCCCCATTCCCGCCGAAGTGGATCTTGAAATTCGCGAAGGCACAGTAAGCCCGATGAAACAGCTGGATAATCTTTCCGTGCTGCCGCCGGCCGGAGGCACGCATGCGTACGTGCATATGAGCAGAGACGGCGAGGTGTTGTTCCAGCCGGTCACCAACAGCGGCCTCTACCGGGTCGTGCTCGCTTATAACAACGCTACGCTGGAAGCCGAGACCTATGTGCAGCCCAAGATGCGCGACTGGGTCCTGGTAGGCCTGGCGGAAGGCACCTTAGGCTACAATACGGTTTCCGGCAATATGGAGAACCTGCAGAACGCCCGGGCGGATGAGGATCTCTACGACAACGGCCGGGTGGCATTCTTTGCCAAGGGCCAGATAAAGGGCAAATGGCTCCTGACCATGGCCTACGACTCCGACAAGCCAAAGGCGGACAGCACCAACGGATTGTTCCAGGCCATCGATCCCGACACCTACTATACGCTCTACGGCGATGCCTCCCTGCAGCAATACGACGCGGCCAGCGCCAAGAAGTTGTATATCAAGATCGAGCGGGAACAGTTTTATGCCCTGTTCGGCGACTATGACACCGATCTGACCGTCACGGAACTCTCGCGCTACAGCCGGCGCATGACCGGTTTCAAGACCGAAATGCAGACCAGGGATTTCGAGCTCAAGGCCTTTGCCAGCCAGACGGAACAGGTCTATCAGCGCGATGAAATCCCCGGGGACGGCACTTCCGGAATGTACCGGCTTTCCCGCAAGAGCATCCTGCCCAACACGGAAAAGATCACCATCGAGGTACGCAACCGCTTTCAGAGTGAGATTCTGGTTTCATCGCGCACCATGAGCCGCTTCACGGATTATTCCATCGATTATGATTCCGGCGTCGTTATCTTCAAGGAGCCGATTTACAGCCGGGATGAGAACCTGAATCCAATCATGATTATCGCGGAATATGAAACCGTGGCTGATGGCGAAGAAGACTATACCTACGGCGGCCGCGCCGGGGTTAAGCTGCTGGACAATAAACTGAAGGCCGGCGGCAGTTATATCCATGAGGGGCAAGGGGAACGCGACAGCAATCTCTACGGGGTTGATACCACCGTGAATCTGAATCAATCGACCAAGCTGCGGGCCGAATTAGCCACCAGCGACTATGACGACGGAAACGAAAACCGCAGCGGCAATGCCTATTTGGCGGAAATCTCACGCAGCAGTAAAACCATTGATGCAAAGGCCTATTACCGTGAACAGGAGAGCGGCTTCGGGCTGGGGCAGCAGCCGGGCAGCGAGGCCGGTACCCGCAAATTGGGTGCCGAAGGCGCCTATAATATTCAGGATGGTCTGGATACCACGGGGAACATCTATCGCCAGTACAACCTTGAAACCGATGCCACCAGGGATGTGGCCGAGGGAAGACTGAATTATTTCGATAATCGACGCAGCACCTATGTCGGTTTTCTGCATGCCCAAGACGACCTGGACGACGGCAGCGATTATGAATCCAACCAGGTAATCATGGGAGCGAAAGTTCCGACCCTGAATGATCGTCTGTCCCTGAGCCTGGATTATGCCCAATCGATCGCAAACAATGAGAACAGCGACTACCCGACCCGTTTGGTACTGGGCGCCGAGTATAAGGCCACCCAGAGCCTGACCTTGCTGGCCGCGCAGGAATTCACCTGGGGCGAGTTTGCCCGCACCCAGAATTCCCGCGTAGGACTGCGTTCCGGACTCTGGCAGGGCGCATCCCTGACCAGCGGCCTCGAACGGCAATTTAACGAGAACAGTCAACAGGTTTTCGCCACGGCCGGACTCAAGCAAACCTGGCAGATAAACTCGGCCTGGAAGATGGACGCCGGTCTGGACCGCAGTCATACCATAGCCTCGTCCGGTAATTATCGCTTCAACACCAATGTCGCCCCGGCCTCGGGCAGTCATGAAGACTTCACCGCCGTTTCCAGCGGGGCAACCTATCAGGTCAAGCACTTGATCTGGGACGGCCGCGCCGAGGTGCGCACGGCGGAAAGCGAAGACAAATGGGGACTGATGAGCGGCATGGTCAAGGAGATCGACGACAGCTGGGCCTGGTCGGGCCGCACCCGAATGTTCCAGACCTCGGCCACCGCCCCTGACGGGACCGATTCGACCGCGGCCGACCTGCGGTTGGGCCTGGTGTACCGTCCTGTCCAGACCGAATGGATCCTGCTGGACCGCCTTGATTTGCTCATCGATAAGCAGAGCGGCGGCACCAGCACCGATTTTTCGTCCTGGCGGATTATCAACAATGTGATCGCCAACTATCACCCCCGTAAAGACCTTCAGCTTTCGGTGCATTATGGCGCGAAGTACGTGCGGGAAACAATCTATGAAAACGACTACCGCGGGTATACCGATTTTCTTGGCGCGGAAGGGCGCTATGACATCAACAAAGATTGGGATATCGGCCTGCATGGCAGCTTGTTCCACTCCTGGCATGCGGACCAGTTCGATTATTGTTCAGGGGCCTCCATTGGTTATGATGTCGTGGAAAATGCCTGGATCAGTGTGGGCTATAATCTGACCGGGTTCAATGACCGGGATTTCTCACGCGCGAACTTTACATCCAAGGGGCCGTTTGTACGCTTCCGCTTCAAGTTCGACCAGGATTCGGTCGGTGAAGCGGCAAAATGGCTCAAGAACAACTGATGCCCTTACGGATTCTCGGGGCTGAACGTTTCCCCCTCGTTTATAGTGTCTGATGGGAATCCTTATTTACTCTCCGTGATTTTAGTTTCAGAATTTACGAGCACCTCGACCCAGGCGCCTGAGATCAGCGTGAGCGCCGCGGCCTGCACCGCCTCGGGCGTGAGCGCCGCCACCTGGGCGATGAAGGCGGTGTCGAAATCATCGGGAATGCCGTAAAATGCCAGGTCCATGCTGCGCATGATGATTTTCGTGGGTGTATTGTAGGGCACGGCATGGCTGTTCATGACCGCCTGTTTGGCCCAGGCGATATCCTCGGGCGTAAAACCGCGGCGTATGCGCGCCATGACCGTATCCACGGCGGACTTGGCCTTGGCAAGATCTTTGGGTCCGGTGATCACGATCAGGCCGAAGACCCCCCAGCCCGGCCGGGCCTGATAGAAGCTGTCGGTGGAGTAGGCCAGTCCTTGTTTGGTGCGAACCTCCTTGACGAGCAGCGAGCTGAAGCCGCCCGAGCCGATCAGATGGTCGGCCACCACGCAGGCGGCGTAGTCCGGGGCGCTCATGGTCGGGGCGGAATGGGCCAGGAGGAGCACGCCCTGCCGTTCCTTGGCCGTGGCGGTGAACGTCCCGAACTCAGGATCAAGCGCCGGTCCGATGGGTTTGGGCGTCCACGTGGTTGTGAAGGCCTCATGGAGCTGGTCGCTTAAGGTCTCCGGCAGGGCGCCGATGATGCCCAGCATGGGTTTATAGGTAAAGACCTTTTGGTGCAGGCTCTTGAGGTCCTCTATGGTGATGACCGGGATGCTCGCCTGCGTCGGCTTGTAGGCGCGCGGGTCCCCACGATAATAGTGGCTGCGATAGGTGTCGAAGGCAATAGTAGTGGCGTCTTCTTCATCACGGTTCAGGCTGTCGGCAAAGATCTTGCGTTCGATTTCGATGCGGCGCTCATCCAGGCGCGGGGCGGTCAGGATCTCCAGGAGCAGGGAAACGGCCTTTTCGCTGACATCCGGCAGACAGGTCAACCGCACCAGGGTATATTCACGCTGCGGCGCAATCGAGATATCGATGGCATACTTTCCCAGGGTTTCTTCCACCTGCTCCGGGGTCAATGATTTGGACCCGCCCTTGAGCATGCCGGAAGCCAGGAGTTCCATGGCGCCTTCCTTGCCGCGCGGGTCCAGAATGGTGCCGCCGGGGAAGAGCATCAGGACATGAATAAGTCCCGTGCCCGGCATGGTATAGGTCGAGCCCAGCTTGGGCGCGATCGGGATGGTGGTGGTCACGGGCTGCTCCGCGATCGTGCGCGGGTCCGGGACGGCGGCGCAGCCGGCCATGAGAAACAGAAGTATGATAATGGCCTTATGGGCATGCATGGTTTATTCCTCCAGTACGGCGATGACGGCGTTCTCAGGTGTCAGGTACGCACGAGCGCAATCCCTGACTTGTTCCGGGGAGAGCTTTTCCATGACATCGATGATTTTATAGATATAGCCGTAGTCTCCCGCCAGGGACTCATAGAGCGAAAAGAGGCTTGCGGCCCCGGCATCGGTTTCCAGGTTCAAGAGCACGGACTTCTTGACCGTGCGCACCGCCTTGGCGAGCTCCTCGGCGGTGATGCCGTCCCGGCTGAGTTTCTCCAATTCCTGCCAGAGTACGTGCTCGAGTTCGGCATTGGTGCGGCCTTTGACGGGGCTGGCCGAGATCAGGAACAGGTTGTCGTAGCGGCTGCCGGGGTAACCGTTATAGGCATCCACATCCGAGGCCAGCCCGCTGTTCACGAGCGATTTTTCCAGGCGTGAGTCGTGCGCGCCGGCCAGGATTTCTTCGATGATATCGAAGCAGGCGCTCACCTCGATCGGGCCCTTGGGCTTGTGAAAGCCCATGAGCATGAAAGGTTCCTCTTGGGAAGAGCTATGCAGGCGCACCTGTATCCGAGGGGATGCTTCGCCCGCGGGCCGCCGCGGGGTGGCCGGACCGCGCTTGAGCGCGCCGAAACAGCGCTTCAGGATGGGTTCGGCCTGCTGGAGATCGAATCCGCCTACGATGGCCACGAACGTGTTTTCGGGTTGGTAGAAGGTCTGATAATAGGCCTTCAGGTCCGCGCTCGTCAGGCGTTCGATATCCTCGCTAAAGCCGATGACCGGCGTGCGATAGGGGGAGCTTGGGAAGGCATGCAGAATGAATTGTTCATAGAGGGTGCCTTTGTCGCTGGAATCGACGCGCTGCGCGCGTTCCCTGAGCACCACTTCCCGCTCGGTATAGAACTCGCGGAAAACCGGATACCGCATGCGCTGGCTTTCCATGATTGCCCAGAACTCGAGCCGGTCCCTGGGCAGGGTTACGTGGTAGGAGGTCAGATCGGGCGAGGTGCTGGCATTCAAGCCTACACCGCCGGCGCGGGCATAGATCCGGTCGAATTCACCCGGGACCTGGTAAAGGGAAGCCTGTTGGGAAAGGTGCGTCAACTCGGCCTTCAGGGCTTCCTGCTCGGTGCCCCGGGCCGACTGCAGCTTGAGCGCAACCTGGTCCATCTTGTCCAGCAGCGGTTTCTCCCGCTCGTAGTCCCGTGTGCCGATGCTGCGCGTGCCTTTGAACATCATATGCTCCAGCATGTGCGTCAGTCCGGTTTTGCCGCGGGGTTCATCCACGCTTCCGGTTTTCACGCGCACCTCGAACGAGATGGAGGTGCTCTCACGAGGCAGCAGGAGAAAGGTCATGCCGTTGGCGAGTACCAGACGCTCTACGACGGGCGGTTCGAGAGCCGCCAGCGGGGAGGCCAGCAGGACGATCAGCAACATCAAGATGGCGGTACAGCCATATGTTCGCGTGCTTGCCATGGGAATCGTTTTCCCCCCTTTCTTCCAATCATGCTTACCCGTTATGGGCCTTGAGCTGTGCTCAAGCATGGGCATTTCGTGCCAGAGTATTATCACTTGCCTGGGATATGTCAACTGTACTATCTAAGGAAAGTATCGAAATGAAGACGCGCACAAGGAAACTCCTCATCGCCGCCGCTGTTATCCTGGCGCTCATCGGTGCAGGACTGGGCGTCTATCATGCCTACCTGCGACCGGAGGCCTTGCGGGAGAGGGCGCAACAGACCCTGGAGGCCAAACTCCACCGCAAGGTGGTCATCAAGTCTTTCGAGATAGATCTGCTCAACCGGCCGCGGGTGACGCTGGGCCAAGTCGATTTCACCAGCGCAGGCGCCGTAAGGATACAGGCTGATAGTCTGGTGGCGCGTTTTTCGCTCTGGTATCTCCTGCTCGGCCGAATCGAGATCAAGGATGTGCTTCTCTTGCACCCCCTGTTCACCATCGACGTCGAGAGATTCTCGCAGCAGGGGCAGCTACCCGATTTGCCGACCATCAAGACCACGGATGGGCAGGCCCGGTTGCTCTATAAAGGCAAGGTCATGCCGGTGGATAACATCAACGCCCGGTTCGGCAATGACCGCATCAGCGTCAAGGGTGATATCCAGGGCGGCACGGTGGCCCTGTGGGCCATGAAGGTCGCTCAATCCTGGCGGGGCGGAGCGATCGTTCACGGCATGCGGCTCGATCAGCTGTATGCCGGGCTTGAGGGGAACGTAAACATGGCGCTGGAATTCAAGAGCGAAGAAAAAGGCTATCAGTTTACCCTGATCGGCGGCGCGCAGGGGCTTGGCCTTCCGTGGCGCGCCCATGTCCGCAAGGCCAGCTTCACCTTAAGCGCACAGGGAAATAGCCAAGTACTGGATTTCAGCAAGATAAAGCTCGAGTCTGAGATCATGAATCTCAGGGGCACGGCGCGGATCACCGGGATGAAGGAAGGGTCGGAAGCCGTGCTCGACCTCTCGCTTCGTTCCGATGAGTTCGGTTACGATGCCGTGGTGGGCGTCCTGCCGACGAAACATCTCCCGGGATGGCTTGAAGAATTGCTCACCAGACAGATTCGCGGCGGGCATTCTCGCTTCACGGTCTTCAACTACCGGGGCAGGGTGTCGGAAATGGGGCGCTGGGATTCCTGCCTGAAAAACATGGAGGTCGTTCAGACCCTGGGGGGCCAGAGCTTTGCCGTGGCGGGCCAGGCGCGTGTAAGCGGGGTGACCGGCACGGCGGTGCTCAGGCGCGGCACCATCGATCTGCAGGGGCTTTCCGGAATGGTGAACGGCACGCGCATCAAGATGGTTGATATCAAATTTCCGGACTTGCCCCGGCGTGGCTTCCGGGTCTCGGTCGCGGTCGATCTTGACATGCCGGCCTTCGATTTCCTTACGGCCTGGAGGGCTTGCGTGGCCCCGCCCAAGGTGCGTGCCATCCTAGACCCGATCGGCAAGGTGGAAGGCGGTACGGTACGGGGCGCCGTATTCGTCTTCTATGAGAATATCGGCCACACGGCCGTGTTGCGCGGTGGGGTGACCCTCAAGGATGTCGGCCTGACCTGGGACAAGACCCCCATCCGGCGTTTGAGCGGATCGGCCAATGCCCCGGACTTTGATGCGCCTGTCGATCTCCAGCTGGCCTGCGATTGGGATGTCACGGCGGTGGAATCGTTGAAGGCCTCCCTTAGTGATCCACTCGGCCGGCAGGAGTTCAGCTTTGTGCTCCAGGCGCGGGGCCTGCCAGCCTGGGAGTCTTTCCGGCTCGATAAGGATGCCCCCTTCCTGCTGAGCGGGCAGGGGGCATGGCCGGGTCTTCAGGGTGATCTGGAGATCAGATCGCACGAGATGACCCTCTTCGACCAGCGATTGTCATCGCAAGACGGGCTGATGACCGGTAAGGGCCATCTTAAAGCACAGATTGCGCCGGTGTTTACGCTTGAGATTCCGGATCTGGCCGTGGGGCTCGGTACGGACACGCTGCATGCGAAGATCGACAGTAAAGACGCCGCCATGGTCGTGGGGGTGGCCGGCACCGTACACCTGGCGAATCTGAAAACGGCCGGAAAAGACACGCTGGCGCCGGTATCCGGAGGTATTGACGTCCGCCTGCAGATCGATAGTGACAAGGAGGTCCGTACGCGCGGATCACTCAGTCTCAAGCAGGCGAAATTCCTGTACAAGGATAAGCCCATGGTTTTCATGGGGCTGTTGTCTTTCGATCAGGACAGGGTTGCCACACAGAACCTTACGGTAAGACAGAACCGCACCACGGCCGACGTGAACGGAACGCTGCGTTTAGGCAAGATGCCTTTTTTGGATGCGGACATCGTGGTCGACAAGTTGACGATCAGCGCTTCCAGCCAGGGCGACAGCTCCTGGCTGAAGCGATTCACATCCAGGTCCCGCCTAACGCTGACGAATTTTACGTACTACGGTATACCCCTTGCCAGGGGCACGGCCGTGGCCGAAGTTGGTCCCGGAGGCTTAAGCCTCAAGGAGATCGACTTTTCCGGCCAAGGGGGGACCGTGAAGGGCTCGACCCTTCTCAGTCCGGAAGGGCTCTTTTCCTACCAGCTGGATCTGGATGTCAAAGATACACCCATGGCTGGGTTCATCAAGGCGGCCTGGCCGGGGACGGCGCCCTGGATGGACGGCGTCATGGACCTTAAGGGCCGTATCTGGGGCGACGATAAGGCCGCCAACGGCGATGTGGTCTTTCAGGCCCGCCAGGGAAGGATCCAGCGCTACAACCTGCTTTCAAAGATATTTTCAGTATTGAATCCCTACAAGATGATCAAGACCCGTGAAATCGATCTGTCAGAAAAGGGTTTTGCCTACAACAAAATCATGGCTACCTTCCAGGTCCGTGATTCGGTGGTACAGTTCAACGATTTTTATCTTGACAGCAATTCGCTCCAGATATCGGCCGTCGGGCGTTATCTCATGCCCTCGCATCACCTGGACGCTGTGTTGGGCATTGAGCCGCTGGAAACCTTCGATAAGACCATTAACCAGATCCCGATCGTGGGCTGGGTGCTCACGGGAGAAAAAGGCTCGTTTATCGTTGTCAGCCTGCGAGTGAGCGGCCCCGTAGACGACGTCACGGTCAAGTACCTGCCGGCGGACACCATCGCCAGGCCGGTGGAGGAATCTCTGCTGCGCATTTTAAAGTTGCCGCTGGATCTCGTTACCAAACCCGGCGAGGTCATCCTGCCCGGAGTTTTGAAGGAAAGCGGTCAAGGGAAACCCTAAAGATTATTGATACATAGTTTACGGATACCTCTTGACAATCGGCCGGCGCCTCCTATGATAAACTCATGGCCGAAAAGCCTTCTTATGAAGAACTTCAGCAGCGTATCTCCGATCTGGAGACCCTGCTGCATGCCTTTATCCTTTCGGAAAAGTCATTGCAGGAAAGCGAGAATCGTTACCGAAGAATCACCGAGGCGGTCACGGACTATATATTCACCGTGCGCGTCGAGAACGGACAGCCGTGCGATACCGTGCATGGCGCGGCCTGTGAGGCGGTTACGGGTTACACCGCCGATGAGTTTCACAAAGATCAGTATCTGTGGATTCGCATGGTTCCGGAAGAGGACCGCAATATCATCCGGGACCAGATCGCCCGCATCCTGTCCAAGCAGAGACCCGATCCGATCGAACATCGCATCATGCGCAAGGATGCGGTCGTGCGTTGGGTGCGCAATACCGCCGTACCCAACTATGACCGGGACGGAAATTTGATCTCCTACGACGGCCTGATCCGCGATATCACCGATATCAAGGAAGCCGAGGTGAAACGCGAGGAACTGGTGCGGGAGCTTCAGTTGGCACTCTCCAAGGTCAAGCAGTTAAGCGGTCTCCTGCCGATATGCGCGGCCTGCAAGAAGATCCGCAACGACCAGGGTTACTGGCAGCAGATCGAGGCCTATATCCATGAACACTCCGACGCCGAGTTCTCGCACAGCATTTGCCCGGAATGCTTCAAACAGCTCTACCCGGAGCTGACCCCGCCCCCAAACAGTAAATCGTAAGGCCTTTATTTAGCGATAGGTGATGAGGTCCTTGGCATTCGGCCTGCGCTCAAGGTGTGAGAAGGCATTGAAGGCCTGAAGGGTGAGACGTGCGTCGTTGTACATGAAGCGCGTCACCGAGGAATTGACGACCTGCCAGCACAGGAGCATGGTTTCCTGATCGGGCATGTTAAGGGCGTACTGCACGGCCGCGCTGATCGTGCCGCCGGAGGCCACCACCAGGATGCGCTGGTTGCGTCCGTGCGTATGCATGATTTGTTTAAGGGCCGCGCTTACGCGTGCCTGCACCTGCGGCCAGGTCTCGAACTCCGTGGCGCCGTGATCCACGGTGATCCAGCGCATCATCACCCGTTCGAAGATACGCTGGAAGGACTTACGGTCGCTGTAGATACGCTCGATATCTTTAGCCAGCGCCGGTTCCTCGGCCACGACGTCATGGATCAAGGCCCTGACGATCCTCTCGGAGTCGTACTCATTGAAGCGGGGCTCTATTCTGTGCTCGGGCAGGGCGATACCCTGCTCGGCGTAAGTATCGCATATCTCGCGAGTGGTGGCGCGCTGGCGGTCCATGTCTCCGGAATAGAGCGCATCGAACCTTAGGCCGCTTTCAATGAAGTGTGCGGCCAGGATGCGCGCCTGCTCATGCCCGCGCGCTGAAAGCCGGTCATAGGTTTGTCCTCCGAAAGACGCCTGTCCGTGTCTGACCATGAAGATCGTGCTCACCATGCACCTCCCGCCGAACACCATCCGATACATGGCGGTTGTCTGTCAAGAAAAATAGAGCGAGCGCTCGATATTTAAATTGCAATTTGGCGTTTTCCGTGTCAACATTCCTGATCATGAATAAAACGATGAAGGGCTCTTTCATGAAGATTCTGGTCTGTGTGAAACAGGTGCCGGACACGGAAGCACCTGTTGCCATCGATGCCGGCGGACGGTGGGTCGGCCCGGTGTTTTCTTTCAGGATGAACCGGTTTGATGAATATGCCCTGGAAGAGGCGGTCCTGTTCAAGGAGTTTCAACACGATGTCGCTATCGATGCCGTATCCGTCGGACCGGAGCGGGTTCAGGCCGTCATCAGGCGGGCCATGGAGCTGGGCGCCGATACGGGCGTGCACATTGAAATCAGCCGGGAAGGATATATGCCGCCCGAGGTTATCGCCGCGCATATTCTGGAATATGCGCGTAATAAGGGCTATGATCTTATTATCTGCGGGGCCATGTCCGAGGATTGCATGCACGCTCAGGTAGGCCCGCTGCTGGCGGAAATGATGGGGTTACCCAGTCTCACGGCCGTCATCGCCGCGCATATGCGGGAAGATGGATGCAGCCTGGACATCGAACAGGAGATCGAGGGCGGATTGAGGCGGCGTTTTGAGCTGGTGCTCCCGGCGGTCATAAGTGTTCAAACCGGGATAAACCATCCGCGTTACCCCACCCTGACCAATGTGCTGCGCGCCAAGCGTCAACCGCTCAAGCGCATCATGGCGCGTGAAATTCCGCTTATGAATCGGTTCGGCTTCAGGGAAGCGGCGACAGTCAAGCAGGGCGTCATGATAACGGGCAGTATGCGCGAGCAGGCCAGGGAGGTCGTGCGCATCCTGCATGAGCATGCCATCCTCTAGACGACCATGGACAAGCATATCGTCATCATAGCAGAGACGGGCGCCACAGCGGCGCTACCCGTCACCTACGAGCTCGTGACCTTGGCGGCCGCCATCGACCCCGATCATATCGAGATCATAGTCCTGGGAACGGATTGCGGGGATATCGCCCATGAAATCGCCGGCCGTACCGGCCTGTCGGTTACGGCCGTTAGTACCAGCGTGGAATATACGCCCGAACTCTGGAAGGATATTTTGTCCCGGATCATCCCGGGACGGGGTCCTGATCTGATCGTTATCGCGCATACCGCCTGCGGACAAGATTTCGCCCCGGGCTTGGCCGTTCGCCTCGGTACGTCGTGCATAACCGCGGTAGAGTCTTTTTCCCGCACCGCTGCCGAACTTACCTTCACGCGCGCCATCTTGAACGGCAAGGCCCACATGGATATTGTCCCTGATCTAAGCCCCTGTGTAGTGACCGTTCTGCCGGGAGCCTTCGAGGCCTATTCTGCAGCACCACGTGCGCCGGGATCCATTGAGTTCATCCAGAGTGATGCAAAGCCATGCAAGATCATGCCTTCCGGGATGTCTCACCCCGAGGAGGAGGACGCGATTCCCTTGAACGAGGCCGAGGTGGTCGTGTCCGCCGGCCGCGGTATCGGCGGACCAGAGAATCTGGATCTGATCGAACGGCTGGCCGCGCGGTTCAAGCGTTCGGCCGTGGGAGGTTCCAGGCCGCTGTGCGACCTGGGATGGCTGCCTTATCGCCAACAGGTGGGCCTGACCGGCAAGACGGTGTCGCCCAAGCTCTATATCGCCTGCGGAATATCAGGATCGCCCCAACACGTGGCCGGGATGAAGAATTCCCAGCTCATCATCGCCATCAATAAAGATCCGAATGCCGCTATCTTCCAGGTGGCGGACTTTTGTATCGTAGCCGACCTGGTGGAGTTCATCCCGCTCCTACTGGATGAGCAGGACGGGACATTATAGATTGAGCCGGATAAGGCCAAGAGCTGGATTAAGCTAAAAGGCGCCCCTGGGTTATCCAGGGGCGCCTTTGCGTACCACTTTTGGAGATTCTGATGATTACTTCTTAGCTTCCACCGGGATGCGCATCTTGTAGAAGGAGCGCCATACGAAGAAGAGCGCTACCACGAAGAAGATGACGCTTACCGTTACGGCGGCACCGGCCATGGCCGGCGTAATGGCGATTTCCATGGCCAAGAGGCCGAACAGGGTGGTGAACTTGATGATCGGGTTCAAAGCAACCGAGGAGGTGTCCTTGAACGGGTCGCCGACCGTGTCGCCCACGACCGCCGCGGCATGCAGCGGGGTGCCCTTTTCTTTCAGGTCAACCTCGACCACCTTCTTGGCGTTGTCCCAGCAGCCGCCGGCGTTGGCCATGAAGAAGGCCTGGAACAGACCGATGACGGCGATGGAGATCAGGTAGCTGACGAAGAAGGACAAGGCCTCATTGTTGCCGTTCGTCGGGGCTGAGAAGAAGGCGAAGGCCAGCGCGAAGCAGAAGATGGCGATGAAGATGTTGAACATGCCCTTCTGTGCGTACTGGGTGCAGATCTTGACGACCTCTTTCGAGCTCTCGGTCGAAGCGCTCAAACTGGCGGATTCATCCAGCTTGATATTATCCTTGATGTACTGCACGGCCTGGTAGGCGCCGGTGGTAACGGCCTGGGTGGAGGCGCCGCAGAACCAGTAGATGACCGAGCCGCCGCACAGGAAGCCGAGCAAGGTATACGGGTTGAGCAGGTTGAGGACCATCTCCGGCTGCACGCCCAGCTTGTTCTTGATCAAGAGGATCAAAGAGAAGATCATGGTGGTGGCTCCGACGACGGCCGTACCGATCAGAACCGGCTTGGCCGTAGCCTTGAAGGTGTTGCCGCAGCTGTCGTTTTCTTCCAGGAAGTGCTTGGCCACGTCCATACGCGGTTTGAAACCGAAGTCCTTCTCGATCTCTTTCTCAACGTTCGGGATGGTTTCGATCAAGGAAAGCTCATACACGCTCTGGGCGTTGTCGGTAACCGGGCCGTAGCTGTCGACCGCGATCGTTACCGGCCCCATGCCCAGGAAGCCGAAGGCCACCAGACCGAAGGCAAAGACTGAAGGATAGATCATGAAATCGACCAGTCCCAAGGTGCTGGTCTTGTAGGCGATGAACATAAGCACGAAGACCGTGATACCCAGCCAGAAGGCGCTGAAGTTGCCTGCGACCAATCCGGAAAGGATATCCAGCGAAGCCCCGCCTTCACGCGCGGCGGTAACAACTTCTTCACAATGCTTGGACTTGGAGCTGGTGAAGACCTTGACGAACTCGGGGATGACGGCCGCGGCAATCGTACCGCAGCTGATGATGACCGAGAGTTTCCACCACAGGCCGCCCGGCAGATTGCTCAGCTGCCAGTTGCTGACCAAAAAGGTCACCACGATGGAAACCAGGGAGGTGATCCAGACCAAAGAGGTCAGGGGCGCCTCGAAGTTGATCTTCTCCTTGCCACCCATGGCGGCATTGGTGAATACGCGATTGACGTAGTACGAACCGATCGAGGTGACGATCATGAGCACGCGCATGACGAAGATCCAGACCAGCAGCTCGGCTTGATATTCAGGGAGACAGGCCAGCACGATGAAGCTGATCAGAGCGACGCCGGTCACGCCGTAGGTCTCGAAACCGTCGGCCGTGGGGCCCACGCTGTCGCCGGCATTGTCGCCGGTGCAGTCCGCGATGACGCCGGGGTTGCGCGGATCGTCTTCCTTGATGGTGAAGACGATCTTCATGAGGTCGGAACCGATGTCGGCGATCTTGGTGAAGATACCGCCGCAGATACGCAGGGCCGAAGCGCCCAGCGATTCGCCGATGGCGAAGCCGACAAACGCGGCGCCGGCAACGTCACGGGGCAGGAACACGAAGATGAGGAGCATCATGATGAGCTCGACGCATACCAGCAGAACACCGATGGACATGCCGGCGGTCAAGGGGATGTCGAGGAGCTTGATCGGTTTGCCTTCCAGGGAGGCGAAGGCCATACGGCTGTTGGCCAAGGTGTTCATGCGGATGCCGAACCAGGCCACGCCGTAGGAACCAAGGATACCCACAATCGAGGCGCCCAGGACGATCCCGACATTACCGGCGCTCATCTCCTGCAGGAACCCAAAGTAGTAGATGATACATATGCCGATGAAGACTTCCAGGAGAACCAGGAATTTGCCCTGCTGGATCAGGTAGGTCTTACATGTCTGGAAGATGATCTCCGATACATCCAGCATGCTCTTGTGGGCCGGGAGCTTTTTGACCTTACCATACATCATCACACCGAACACCATGCCCAGGATGCAGATCAGGAAGCCCCAATACAGCAAGCCGTTCTGACCTGGAGTGAGCTCCGGGATTTTCAGGTCTGCTTCACTCGCCAGTAGCGGCGTTGAGAGCAGAACAAAGACCAGTGCCATCAAACCGGCACTTAAAACACCTCTCAACCTCTCTCTCATGATATATCTCCTTTTATTAATTAATCGCCCTGTTAGAGTCCTAATAAACCTATCATTAAATCATCTGCGGAGTATCATACCAACTATGTAATGTCAAGGCGATCTGGGGTGAAAACGAAAGCGACCGATTTCAGAACGTTCACTGAGAAAATATAAGAAGAATAGAAACATGATATAACATAGAAAGTAAAAATAGATAAATTGTATGAGAAAAATAAAAAATGATTCATGATTCATATTTTCATAAAATGATGTCCAAGTCGCGGACTTAAAAGCAGGCCGCTATGTTCTCTGAAGTGACGCGGGGAGGTCCGGGCGATGTGCGGCGGATCAAGAAAGACGTTGGCCCTAAGACAGCGCCGCATGCGCTGTCTTAGGGCCGTATGGTTTCAATAGCAACCGATGTGAGCGAAGCCGGGAATCGAGAACGGGATATGCACGCCTTCGTGCACGTACTTGGCGGCAAAACGCTCCAGGTTTCTTTCGCCTACGAAACGTAAGGCGCTTTCCATCGCGCCCACGTGCGGACGGATGAGCGGGTACCACACCTTGTTCTTGAAGAGATAGGCCAGCTTGAAATAGCGGTTGAAGCGCTCGAATTCAGCTAGGGCTTTGCTCCGGTCCGTAACCGCCATGGCAGCCACCTTGCCGGTGATAAGCGCGCCCAGGATTCCGAACCAGCCCACCGGATCCATGGCCCCGCTGATGGTGCCGCAATAGATCAAGTTGTCCTGAAACAGGCGCGGGTTCGCGGGGCTGGCCACCGGCACGGCGCCGGTGACATACTGCCAGGAATCATGTTCCACGCCTTCATTACGGCGCATAAACGAGCGGTATTTCGTCAGGGTCTGCTCGCTCACCGGTCGCTTGGAGAAGAGCAGGTCGAAGTAGTAGTTGTTGGCCGAGCTCAGATATCCATACTCGGTGATGCCTTCATCCCACCAGATCCAGGAATAATTGCTGAAGCCGATCTCGCCGCGGGATATATATCCGTACCAGCGCACATACGGCACGCCCAGCATATCGTAGGCGCTGGGGGTCAGCCCGCAGGCGATAACGGTGCTGGCGGGCAGCGAGGAGAGCTGCTCCTTCTTGAGCGTGGAGCCGAATTCGAACTGCACTCCCTCTTTGCATGCCATGCCGTACAGCAAGGTGTCCAGACTGGTGGGCCGGTTGCCGCGCTCCACCGTGTAAAGGCCGCTGTGCGGGGCATAGGCCTTGGTGTCATGGAAATAGAACGGACAGGCGATGAGCGGATAAAAGACCGAAGATACATCGATGCCGATATAGTCCGAGGTCTTCTTGACATCAATGGGCGTGGTATGCGTGGAGGGATTGTACATGGGGTCGCCGCCGTACTCCTTCTCGCGGTCACGCACCACGACCTTGTAACCATCCCGGACCAGATTGATGGCGCATACCAGGCCCGACATGCCCGCGCCGTAGATGATGATTTCTGAATTCTTCTTCATGATGCCCTCCTCTTCAACTTACCGCATTGCGGTTTCGGCTGCATCCAGACCGCTCTTGGTTGCGCCTTCCACGGAAGGCATGTACATATATTCGCCGGCCAGATACAGCCCCTTCACGTCCTGGTAATGGTTGCGCTTCATATTGAGCATGGCCTTGAGCAAACCGGGTCCGGCCGTGCAGACGGCCTCGTCGAAGCGGCAGATCTCGGTAAAATAGGGCTCGTCCGGCATGGATGGTACCCAATGCTGCAGGTCTTTGATCAGGATCTTTTTCACTTCCTCATCGCCCTTGGCATTAAGCTCGAAGGCGTGCCGGCCGAACGTGAAACAGCTCACCATTCCGCCGCCGGTGGGGGTGTAGTGCGGGGATTTGATATAGCTGTCCGTGAACCCGGCCATGGTGGATCCGAACTTGCGCGGCAGGGCCACCGCATACCAGGTATCGGGCAGGAGCTGGTTGTATAGGGCAAACATGACATGGCAGCAGGCCGAGTACCTGGCCATGGCGAGCGGCCCCCGCATGGTCTCAGGGAGTTGCGGCATGAGTTTCAGCGCCGTAGGGGCGGTGGTGGTACAGATCACACGATCTGCTTCCATAAGACCATCTTTGGTTTCCACACCTTTGACCTTGCCGTTCTCGATCACGATGCGCTTGACCGGGGTATTCAGTCTGATGCAGTCCGCATATTTTTCCGACATCCTGGCCGAGGCCGAACCGATGCCGTGCTTCAAGGTCCATAACCCGTTGACCGCATACCACAGGAGCGCCAAACCGTATCCCGCGCCGATCTCCTCGGGTTCACCCAGGGTCATGGTGGAGGCCACGGGCTGGAGCACGTGTTCCAGAGCGTCCCGCCCGCATTTCTTCAAGGCGAAAGCAGCCAGGCTTTCATCGTCCAGGTCCAGCATGCGCTCGAAATCGGTGAAGTGCAGATCCTTGTAGCGCTTCAGTATGGTCGGCAGTAATGGGATGAGCTGCAGCAGGGCACTGAGCGGCACGCCGCGGAACTTGAGCAGCTCGGTCCGGCCGTTCCAGAGATCCTTGGGATTGATGCTGGCATGCGCCACGGTCAGCCGGTGATCTTTAACATTGGGGATGGCCGCCCGGAAGGGAACGCTGACGAGATCGTCGATCAGACCCAACTCGGCACAGAGTTGGAAATAGGTATAATAATATTTAAAAAAGAATTGAGCGCCGCAATCGAAGATATACCCGTTCTTATGACGGGAAAAGATCCGCCCGCCGGCGGTCGGCTTGGCTTCGAGACAAGTAACCTCGGCGCCCTGTTTGCGTAGGGCATGCACGGCGGCCAGGCCTGATGTGCCGGCTCCGACAACAATAACCTTCATGGTTGCCTCCTTTTCAGCCCGTGAGAGTTGGTGCTGAAATATGTAAGTTAGTGCTAACAGACAGTACCATGGGGGAGCATGCGGGTCAAGGAAAATGCATAAATTTATTTAATGCGAATGATAAGGTTTATAAAACCACGCCCGCTGAAAAGACCGTTGTCAGTTAGACCGGATTCTGCTCACGAACTGTTCCAACGAGGCCATGGCAAGATCCTCGGAGAGCTCCTGCTGGAAATCGAGCAGGGCGGCGAAGGAAATGGCCGATCCGAGCCCGAAAAGCTCCCAGGCGATGCGGCGCGGGTTGATATCGGAGCGGATGGTGCCCTGAGAGATGCCTTTGGTGAGTAGCTCTTCAAGGAACACGAGCATCTCCATAAGCCGGTTCTGAAAGGTGCTGCGAAGGTTCTCAGCCGGCGGGGCGCAGACGAATTCATAGATTACCTTGGCGTCTTCGGGATGGTTCATGATGTAGCGGTACAAGGCCAGACTTATGGTTTGAATATAGTCAGGGACATTTTGCTCATCGCAGATGAGCACGTTTAAGAAACGCGCTGCCACCTGTTCTAATACCGACAGCAGGATCTCGCGCCGGTTTTTGAAATGACGGTATAATGCCGCCTCGGTCACGCCGACGCGCGCGGCAATGCGGGCCGTGGTGGTGCCGGACAGGCCATACTCCAGGATGAGGGCATAGCTTTCGCTCACGATGTGTTCCTTGCGATCCGGTGATCTTTGTCCCTTGGCCATCCGTTTTCCTTCCATACTATAGGGGGCTGTCAGGCTGCGATATCGCGCCGCCTATGGGTTGCTTAGTACATTTAGTGTTGGCTTACAAGTCTATCCCTTCGTTTGCGGGGCATGCCGCCCTTCATTCCATCAGGGTCTTTGTCATAACCCGCCCGGCGGCCGTATATTTGGGATCCTTGGCCACCTCGCGCATCCTGGCAATGGTGGTCGGGGCGAAGTCTTTGATGATCATGTTCACCAGGAAGGCCGGCAGATTTCCGCTGGGGTCGCACTGGGCCGTATAATCCACCTCGGTCCGGCCTGCGTCGAGGGCCTTCAAGGTGAATACGGCATTCCCCTTGCGCATACGCACAACGCCGGTATGCTTGGCATAGTCCGTGTCCAGCGACTGCAATTCCGCCTTGAGGATGCCCTTGGCAGGGTTATGCGAGAAATGCACACTCCAGACGGTATCACGGTCTTGAACCGGGTAGGGCAGTTGCATGCGGTAATAGATCGGAAAGGCATCGGGCGTGGTCGTGACTCCCGGGATGTCGACGCGATGCGCTTCGGCACAGCGGTATCCGAATCGTTTCTCGGCCGGAATATCGCGCAGCACTGCTTCGAGCACGGGCAGCGGCGCTGCCACCACGCCCACGGCGCGCACTTCGTCGAGGGGGGAACCCGAAGGCCGGCTGTATCCCACGATGCCATCCGAGCGCGACACGACCTTCCACTCCTGGGCAAGCGCCATGTCCGGCGTCCAGATCAACACGGATAAGACCAGCAGTGAGAGAATGGTATTGGCGCGCATGATCGGTCCTAATCGGATTTATTGAGCGGTTTGCCGGAGGTATGCCAGCAGAATACGGTTCACGGTTTCCGGGGCATCAAGCGGGATCCAGTGCCCCGCGCCCACGATGCGCTGGTATTGCCAGGGACCGTCGCAATAGCGGGCGCTGTTCAGCATCTGCCATTCTGTCAGGAAGCCGTCGCCGCTGCTCCAGAGACCAAGGCAGGGCACCTTTACCCGCGGCACATCTGCGGTCAACATCGTAACGGCATTGGCCCGGTACCAGTTAATACCGGCCGTCAACCGTCCCGGCCTTGAGAGCGTCTCGATCCAATGATCGATTTCGCTATGATTTTGCGTTATCTTGCGCAGGAAGCGCCAGTTCAAGGCCTTGCAAACCGTCTCGGCTATGCCGGGCAGGAGAAACAAAGCCGCGTACCAGGCGCGCAGCATCTGTTCCGGACCGGCCTTGCGATAGGCTAGCGTGTGGCCGACCGAAAGCGCCACATAGCTTTCAACGCGCTGGGGGTACCGGCTGGTCAAGAACCAGCCGATATTGGCGCCCCAATCATGCGCGATCACGTTTGCCTTGGCGATATCCAGGCAGGACATGAGGCCCAGGATATCGTCGATGATAGTATCAATCGTATAGTGCCGTTTCCCGATGGGGGCATCAGAATCACCACACCCCCTCAAATCAGGAGCGATAACCCTGAACCCGCCCTGCACAAGAGCCGGGATTTGATGACGCCATACATAAGCGGAATCAGGAAAGCCGTGCAACAGAATCACATCGGGTCCGCTGCCCTCAATGACCACATTGAGACGGATATCGTTGATCCTGATCTGACGGCTTTCCTCACTCATGGTGAATTACTCCTTCAATACCTTGCGTGTTTTAATCGTGATTAGGCGTGGTGGTTACAATGGTCTTGGCGCTGCGATAGGGTTCATCCTTGGCCAGCTTACGGATGTTCTTGAGCGTGGTGACGCCCACGTTCTTCATGAGCATGTTGACCACGGCGCTGGGGAGGTTGCCGGCCGGATCCGCCAATACCTGGTAGGTAAGTTTGGTGGTGTTGTTTGCCGTCGGCACCAGCAGCCAGGTAACATCGCCGATGGGCATGCGGAACATATTCTTTTTGGGCGGGGTGAAGGGTACGTTTACGGTGTTGCACTTGACAACCAAGGCGCCCGGAACTGATTTGTCCAGCATCCAGTCGATGCGGCCCAGACCATAGCGATCTTCGAACGGCCAGGGCAGACCCTGGCTGAAATAGACGTAATACGCATCCTTGGTATTCTTGTACGCTACCGGTTCGATACTGTAGGCGTCGGTACACATGAACATGAACTTTTTCATGGCCGGCGTATCCCGGAGGATGGCTTCGACCACCGGCACTGGTGCATTGATGATGCCTTCGGCCCTGACCTCGTCCACGCTGCTCAAGGAATTGGTGCGCGACCAGCCGGTAATGCCCTCGGATTCCCGGACCTTGTTCCATTCCCCGACCTGGCCGGCGGCCATAACGCTTACCGTTGTCGTCATGATAATCATGACGATAAATCCGATCTTTTTCATAATCCTCGCTCCCTTCTGCTTGGTCCGGTCATACGGCCGCGGCGGCCGTATGACCGATATTTGAATGTGTATGTTACCGTATTGCGGTCCTGGCGGCAAGCTTGCCGATGACGCGCACAAGACCATAAACGAAAGCGGCCGCGCCGGCGTACATGGCGGGTCTGATGAAGGGCACGAGGGCCTTGGGCGGCTTGAATTCGGTATTGAGCGCCACGGTCTTTTTGAGCTTGTCCTGGAGGATGAGCTCGGAGCAGTGGTTGGCGGTCCAGATGGCCGCTTCCATGCCGCCGGAGCTGACCGGGGTCTTGGTGTAATCGCCCGTGAGGTAGAAGTTCGCAAAAGGCGAACGCTGGTAGGGACGGTGCGACTCCATGCCCGGGAACGGACGATACACGCCCTGGCGCTCGCGTACCACGCGGTACTTCTTGACCTTGGCCTCGCGGGCCAGCGGAAAGAGCTTCTTGATGTCCGCGATGGTCTTTTCGTAGATGACCTCGTCCGGCAGGTGACGCGTGGCGTCGGCCGGCGCAATGACCATCTCCATCATGCTGCCGCCCTTGAAGATGTGCGGCAGGACATTGCCCAGGTCGGCATAGGTGTTGAAGATACAATCGGTCGAGAAGAAGGTGACGTCCACGTCCGTAAGCTTACGGTCGAACCACACCTGGATGGACAGCGAGGGCGAGTCCTCGAAATGGGTCAGGTCCTGGAAGTACTCATACTTGTAGCAATCGGTCGGGATGAGCTTGCGCAGGGCAAACGGGCTCATGGCCGAGACATAGATGTCGGCCGTGCGCTTTTCCTTGCCGTTGACCGTGACGCTCTCGATCTTGCCGTCCTTGACCGTGATGGCCGTGACCGCTTTCTTGGTTTCGAAGGTGCCACCCTTTTTCTTGATGTAGTCCAGGCAGCCGCCGACCCAGATCTCGCCCAGGCCGCCGTTGGCGAAGCCCACGCGCGCGCTCTCGGGCGAGGCCGCCACCTTCTTGAACCAGTTGACCATGACCTTGGCCGAGATGGCCCAGGTCGGGGTGAAGGTCAGGCCGTGGATGGCCGAATCCATGGGTTTGAAGGCGCCTTTCGGGGCCCAGCGCATGCACCATTCGGCCCAGGACATATTGTCCAGCTCCTCCAGCTCCTTGTCGGAATAGCCCAGGGCAAAGGAGGATGCCAGCGTGGTCATGAGCATCTTCCACTTGGCGATGCCCTTGTAATTCTTGATCAGGTTCATATAGGCCAGGCCGACATGGACGGGGGCCGGGAGGTTTCTGAACTTGAGCGCCGGCTGATTGCCGTTTTCCTGGGCGAAATAGAACTCGGTATTCTTCCAGATGATGTTCTTTTCGATATCCATCTTCTTGAAGAAGTTGATCAGGTTGACATAGTAGGGGAAGAAGACATGCAGGGCGTTGTCGATCATGTCGCCGTCTGCGTCGAGCCATGAGTTGGCCCTTCCCCCGAAGATCTCATCCGCCTCGATGATCTCCACCTCGATACCCTGTTCCAGGAGGTTGACGGCCGTTGCCAGACCCGACATCCCTCCTCCCATGATTAATGCCTTCATCGTTTCCTCCTTGTGCCTGCATGGCAAGCGTTTATTGATGTAAGTAAGTACTTATTAACATATCTTTATCATACCGTCAATAAATTTTTATGTTCCGTTTTTTCTAGCTGCTTCGATTTATCCGGAATCATGCTCCGGCCTCATGTTTATAAGCTTCAACTTAGAAGAGCGACATGGCGATAAGCTTGGGAATAGACATATGGCATAAGGAGGTCTGGGCATGGATACCTACCGTGTTGATCCAGGGAAAAAAATTCGATTGAGCGATTATGACAGCTCCGCATGCAGCCACAAGGACAAGGCCGACAAGGGGGCCAAACAGATGGAAAAACTTACCGTGGCGCTCCATGATTTCCAGGAGCGGCTGTACACCGAACACCGCCACAAATTGCTCATCGTCCTCCAGGGCATGGATACGGCCGGCAAGGACGGAACCATCAGGCATGTCTTCAGATATATGAATCCACAAGGGGTGCGGGTGGCCTGTTTTAAAAAACCAACTGTGCCGGAGGCCGACCATGATTATCTGTGGCGGGTGCACCAGCAGACCCCGGGGGCGGGCGAGATCGTCATCTTCAACCGCAGCCACTACGAGGATGTGCTCATCCAGCGCGTGCACGAGATGGTCCCCAAGGCGGTCTGGTTAAAACGCTACGATCATATCAATGATTTCGAGCGCATGCTTACTGATGAAGGCACGACCATCATCAAGTTCTTTCTGCATATCAGCTATGCCGAACAGAAAAAACGCCTGCTGGAGCGTCTAGACAACCAGGATAAACAGTGGAAGCTCAGCCCCGAAGACGCCGCGGAACGCAAGCTCTGGCCCGCCTATACCAAGGCGTATGAGACGGTCTTCGAACGCACGAGCACGCCGTGGGCGCCCTGGCATATCATTCCGGCCGACCACAAGTGGAGTCGCAATCTCGTCATCAGCACCATCATGGTAGCCGCCCTCAAAGCCCTCGATATCAAGCGGCCGAAGCCGCAGTTCGACCTGACGGATTTCAAGCTGGACTGATAAACTTCTCAGTCCTCCATACCGACCGCGAACATGCCCTCAAGGTCATGCCGTGAATAGGTCCGGAAGGCGATCAAGGTCTCGGTCTTGGTAATCCCCGGCACCATGTGCATGCGGACGGTGACCAGATCGGCCAGGTCTTCGTTGGCCTTGACGCGGGCAATAGCTGCCAGGTCATAATGGCCGCTGACCGAATAGACCTCGGATATGCCGGGTATGTCCGCCAGGCCCTGGGCCGCACCATTGATATGTTCACGCTCCACCTGCATTAAGATCAAGGCTGTAACCATCGGCAACCTCCCTATGAGATAAGGTTACTATGTATTCGTCTGAAGGGATGTCAAGTGCTTTGAAGTGCCTGTCTCGGGCATGCTTGACAGGGTCTTGGGTTTCATGTTTAAGGAGGCATGGATTTCGATCTCAACGCTATCTTAAAGCAGGTGCAGAACCTTCAGTCCCAGATGAAGACGGTCCAGAACGAGCTGGCCTCCCTTACGGTAACGGCGGAATCCGGGGGCGGCATGGTAACGGTTACTATGAATGGCCGCCAGGAAATCAAACAGATCAAGCTCGATCCCATCTGTGTTGATCCCCGTGACATCCCCATGCTCGAAGACCTCATCATAGCGGCCGTGAACCAGGCGCTGAAGAAGTCGCGTGAGCTGGCCAACGACGAGATGCGCAAACTGACCGGCGGACTGCCCCTGCCCTTCGACCTCTTCTGAGATGGATCCTTACCCCAAACCGCTACGTACCCTCATCAAGGAGTTACGCCGTCTGCCGGGTATCGGTGAAAAGTCGGCCACGCGCCTGGCGCTCTACATCCTGGCCGACAAGCGTGGATTGAAAGACGCGTTGATAGCGGCCCTGGAGGAAGTCCGCAAGGTGTCCCTGTGCCCCCAGTGCTTCAATCTCACGGACCAGGCCACCTGCGCCATTTGCGCCGATGGCGGGCGCGACGCCGCCACCATCTGCGTGGTCGAGGAGCCCAGCGACGTGCTGGCCCTGGAGTCCGCGCACGAATACAAAGGCCGCTACCATGTCCTGCACGGTCTGGTTTCGCCCATCAACGGCATCGGTCCCGACGATATCAAGCTCAAGGAACTGGTGGAACGCCTGCATGCACCGGTCAAAGAGGTCCTGATCGCCTTGAGCCCCTCGGTCGAGGGCGATGTCACGGCCCAGTATATCTCCAAGCTGGTCTGCGAGGCCGGCTTGAACGTGTGTTTGAGCCGTCTGGCCTCCGGCATCCCCATGGGCGGCGAAATCAAGTACATGGATCAGGTGACGATCGCCAGCGCCATCCGCTACCGCCGCACCATCAAGGAGAATACCTAGATAAGAAGCATCCCCCCTCGATCGAGGGGGGATGCAGGGAATGATTCCTTCTATACTACCGGCAGCGGCAAGATCAGTATGCCGACCGTCTTGTAGATCTTGTTGTCGGCGTCGTACTTGCCGACCACGACCAGTGGGGTGCCGGGAACGAGATCGTCGATGGTTTCCACGGTATCGCATCCCGAGCGGATAAGGGTCTGGGGATAGATAACCACCGGCAGGGTGCCGAACATCTGCTGCCCGTCATCGAGGGTCAGGTTGAATGCATGCGTGCCGTTTTCTCCCTCTGCCAGGGCATCCGCCATGGTGCCTTTGAGCACCATGGCGTCGCCGATGATCACGGCCTTGGCGTTCAAGTACCCTTCCTCGTCCATGATGCCGCGTACGAGCACGTCCTGTCCGGCTGCGAGGTCAGCTGCAGTCCCGAAGACCCCGTCGGCCGTGAATATGAGCGTATCTTCGGCCAGCTTGACTTCAAGGGTCCCCAGGCAGGCACGATCGCGGTCCATGACAAACCCGCTGGTCACGCCTTCGGTATTCGTAAGGAGTTCCGTGATCGTCCCTTTATAGGGGTGCCGCCAGAAGCAGATCGGTTCGCCGCGGATGACGTCGACGAAGACCACCGGCCGGAAGATAAGTCTGCAGGGATTGCCAGCCTCATGGAGGTGTATGGATTTTTTGGCGTCTATGTCAAGCTTGACGTACACCGTCTCCCCGGGTTCGATCTGAACACCGCCCTCGGGGATGAAATCGATCTTGCCGCTGGGGAGTTTGACTTCCGGAGCGATGCAGGACGCGCCATCCACCGGACCTTCCGGTACGATGGATCTGACGCCAACCCGGACCTTGGCGTATTTGCCGGCCGGTATCCGTTCATTGAGGGTCAACAGAAAGTTCTCGTCCCGCAAGGTTAAGAGGTCGAGTTGATAGCCTTCCTCGGATGTAAACACCGGTATGGCTTTGCCGCCGTCTGAAGGTATGAGGGTTACGTCCGTGATGGTGATCAAAATGCGTTCGTACTCATCGGTGGGGGCGTCGGCCATCAGGATGCCAACCCGGGCGTACGATGCGTCCTCGGATGAGACGCTTGCCGATCCTCCGCCGTTTCCGCTGCCGCAGGCATAGATCCCCAGAAGTGTCAACAGCCCGGCAAAGGCAATCAGGGCACCGGCGTAACGATACATTTCCTTTTTCATGACGCACCTCCTCTGTGCATTGATCAGGTATACGTTACCATCAATATACGATCGAGGATGCAGTTGTAAAGGGGGGGGTGATTGCCCCTTCCTCCACCTTAGTTTCGATAAAGATCGACGCGCGTCAGGAAGGGGCGCGATTTGAGCGCGCGGTCGCCGACCTTTTCGCACAAGTCCAGGATATAGGTCTCGATCTCGCCACGCGCGCGTGCGCTCAGGCTGAGCTTGGCCAGCAGGGCGTCCTCCATGGAGGCCCCCTTGTCCATGAAGGTGACGGCCTCCGTGGACAGGCGGTGCATCGGCAGGGGACGGCCCTGGCGGGCCTCCTGGGTGTCCAGACCGTAGCCCAGGGATCTCAGGAGATTGATCATGCCGGAGGCCCACAGCGCAAACCATTTCGGGTGGGTTTCGAAGGCGTCGAGCGTATGTTTAAGGATCTGGTAGGTGTCGGGGTGGGGGTCATACGGCCCAAGGTGGGTCAGGACGACCTCGATCATGACCGAGGCATGGGCGAAGAGCGCGATATCCTCGCGCAAACGCAGATGGGCATTGAGCAGTCGGGCTTCTTCCAGACGCGCCAGCTCCAGCCCCGGTTTGGAAAAGATATCCAGGATGACCTCGCCGAACGGTTCCAGGGTGCCGGGAAAGCGTTTGATGCTCCGGCGGGCACCCTTGGCCATGGCGTTTATCAGGCCGCGGTCTTTCGTGAGGGCATGCACGATACGGTCGGACTCGCTGAAATCAAGGCTGTTGAGGATTATGGCCTGGGTTTTCCATCTGGGCATGGCGCGCTGAGAGCCGATGGGTCAGGCTTTTTCGGGCTCGGAGATCAGGATATGGTCATGCCGGAAGCCCGAGGGTCATGCTGGTGGGCGATCAGGGGCTGGAGTGAGGATTGCTTGCCGGTATCCGCACTACGATTGATGCACAGGGAGAGCCCCACGGCGATGACCGCGGCGATGATAATAATGATGATGAAATAGATAAGCCGGCCCTTGCGGCGCCCGATTCTCTGCTGGCCGAGGGTTTTGGCCTTGTCGTAATCGTTGAGGGCCTCGTCCAGTTGCCGGATCAGTTCTTCGCCGTCCATATCGAAATCCTTGGCGATGCACTGCAGAAATCCGCGTAGGAAGGCTCGAGGAGGCAGCACATCCAGGCGGTCGTCCTCTAAAAACTGCAGCGTCTGCTTGGAGATCTTGGTCTGCTTTTCGATGATCTCCAGGGTGATGCCGCGTTTTTCCCGCTCCAGTTTGAAGTACTGTCCCAGCGTGAGCTTGCCTTCGGTCATAAACCCTCCTTGCTTGTATCATGTGCTAACACGAGATTTTACGCCTGGCAAGAGCTAACGCCGGCGGCGCTATTGTGAACAAGACCGTAAGGGGCAACACCCAAAAGCAAGGTGCGGCCAAAGGCAAGGAGTACCGTACCCCTGGTAGGGTATATAGTTCTATGAGAGGCTCAGGGCGCAGTTGCCCTGGAACAAGTCCGCCCTTGTCTGGGCGATTTGTTCATCATCCAGGTATTCTTCCAAACCCATAACCTTATCGATAATGCCGCGCGGGGTGATCTCCACGATCCGGTTGGACAGCGTGGCCACGAACTCGTGGTCATGCGAGGCAAACAACACCACCTCGGGGAAGGACACCAAGGCGTTGTTCAACGAGGTAATCGCTTCCAAGTCTAGGTGGTTGGTAGGCTCATCCAGAATAAGGGCGTTGGCGCCCGAGAGCATCATGCGGGAGAGCATGCAGCGCACGCGTTCTCCGCCGGAAAGCACCCGGGTCTGCTTGGTGGCCTCATCGCCGGAGAACAGCATGCGGCCCAGGAATCCACGGGCGAAGTTCACGCCCTCGGCGGGGGGGGAATACTGACAGATCCATTCGATCACGCTTAAGCCGTTGTCGAAGAAGGCCTTATTGTCTTTGGGAAAATAGGCGGCTGTGATGGTCTGGCCCCAGCGAAAGCTGCCGCTGTCGGGGGTAAGCTCTCCGTTTATGATCTGGAAAAGGGTGGTCTTGGCCAGGTTGTTGCTGCCCACGAAGGCGATCTTGTCGCCCTTCTTCACGTTTAGGGTAACGTCGTTCAAGACCTGGATGCCATCGATTTTTTTGGAGATGCCCTTGATCTCCAGAATGACATCACCGCAGGGCCGCTCCGGTTTGAAGACGACATAGGGGTATTTGCGGGAAGAGACCGGCATATCGTCGATGGTCAGGTTCTCCAGGAGCTTTTTACGCGAGGTGGCCTGTTTGGCCTTGGAGGCGTTTGAACTGAAGCGTCTGATAAACTCCTTCAGCTCATCCGCGCGATCGGTGGCCTTGCGCTTTTCATCGTTGCGCTGCTTGAGGTGGAGCTGGCTGGCTTGATACCAGAAATCGTAGTTGCCCACGTACATCTGGATGCGGCCGAAGTCGATATCCGCGACATAGGTGCAGATCTGGTTCAAGAAGTGGCGGTCGTGTGAAACCACGATGACCGTGTTCGGAAAATGGTACAGGAATTCCTCCAACCAGGCAATGGACTTCAGGTCGAGATGGTTAGTGGGCTCATCCAGGAGCAGTACGTCCGGGTTGCCGAACAGGGCCTGGGCCAGGAGCACCCGCACTTTGTCGCCGCTTTCAAGCTCGCCCATGCGCTTGTGGCGCAGCCCTTCGGGTATGCCGAGGCCGTCCAGCAGCACGGCGGCCTCGGCCTCGGCCTCGTAGCCTTTCAGTTCGGCGAACTCCGCTTCCAGCTCGGCCGCACGGATGCCGTCGCTTTCTGAAAGATCCGTCTTGGCATAGAGGGCCTCGCGCTCGGTCATGAGGGAATAGAGCTCGGCATGTCCCATGATGACCGTGCCCAAGACGGTCTCCTCATCAAAGGCGAACTGATCCTGCTTCAAGACCGCCACGCGGGAGCGGGGGCTGATGATGACCCGGCCCTGGTCCGGCTCGATATCGCCGGAGAGGATCTTCAAGAAGGTGGATTTGCCCGAGCCGTTGGCGCCGATGAGCCCGTAGCAGTTGCCCCGCGTGAACTTGAGGTTGACGTCCTTGAAGAGCACCTTCTTGCCGTAGGCCAGGGTTATGTTGGATGCGCTGATCATAGTGGTGGAGGCTCCTTATCTTACAATAAAAACCACAGGGGGCGCCCTGTGGTTTGGGTGAGGGGGTCTGTACACTATACTTTGCCAACAAGCAACCGCTATCTTGCAGTCACGGCAGAGTTGTCATGTTGACTTTGTACGGCGGTATTCCTATAGTGCGCTCGGCACAGGAACGGCGCATCAAACGCGTCATAATCGCAGATCGAGAAGCGGTTTGTGTGAGCTTGCTTAGTCCTTGCCGCCGGTCATGGCCGGACTTCTGTTGAGCGGCTGAAGGAGGTTTAAACGCATGAAATATCCCTGGCGTATCATCCAAAGCATTTCCACCCCGGAGGGGCTGCTGGAGCTGCGCCAAAGGGGGGAAGGCGACTTTCTGATCACGCTGGGACCCACGGTGCTCATGAACAGCCTGGCGCACCGCTCCGAAGCGGCTTTGGGACAGCTGGCTGGAGAGCATGTACGGCGACTGACGCGGCCGCGCGTGCTGGTGGGCGGTCTGGGCATGGGTTTCACGCTCAGGGCCGTGCTGGATGCGCTGCCGGCCGCCGGTCAGGTGGTGGTGGCCGAAATCAACCCCGCGGTGCTTGACTGGTGCCGGGGGCCCTTAGAGGATTTGACGCAATGCGCCGTGGCCGACCCGAGGGTTGCGGTCCACATCGCCGACGTGGCCGAGCTGATCCGCGTGGCCGCCCAGGGCAAGGCCGGACGCTACGATGCCATCGTGCTCGATCTCTATACCGGTCCGCATGCCGCTACCGATGAACTGAACGACCCGCTTTACGGACAGCGCGCCATCGAGCGCATGCGCGCGGCCCTCGCCACGGGCGGCGTCCTGACGGTATGGGGAGAAAATTACGATGCCAGCTTCGATAAGAGATTGTCCCGCGCCGGGTTTACGGTAAGCACCCGGCGCCCCGGACGCGGGGGATTGCGGCACATCGTGTATGTGGCGCAGCTCTCAGGCACGCAAGCAAACAGAAAGCGCGGCGGGCATTGACGAAAGGGGGCATATCGGATTAGGGTGGGATGCTCGAAAGGAGAAACCCATGCCGGATGCCCATGATCTTCACCGCCTGCCGCCACAGATCGCCGCCATCATGCGGCCGGCGCGCTATATCGGCGGTGAGGTCAACCAGATCGTCAAGGACCCGGACAAGGTCAAGGCGCGCTTCGCCGTGGCCTTTCCCGATGTCTACGAGATCGGCATGTCGCACGCCGGCATACGCATTCTCTACCATATCCTGAACGCCCTGCCCGGCATCTGGGCGCAGCGTGTCTTTGCCCCTTGGCCCGATATGGCCGAAAGCCTTAAAGATCATGACCTGCCGCTTGCCAGTCTGGAAGAGAAGCGGCCCATCCGCGATTTCGACGTGGTGGGCTTCTCGCTCATGTACGAGCTGGCCTTCACCACCGTGGTGCGCATGCTCAAGCTGGGCCGCATTCCGGTCCTTAGCGCGGACCGCAAAGCCTCGGACCCCATCGTTATCGCGGGCGGCACCTCAATGTCCAACCCCGCGCCCGTGCTGCCGTTCTTCGACCTGATCGTCATCGGCGACGGCGAGGAGGTCATCGGCGAAATGGCGCGCATCTGCCTTCAAACGCCCAATCGCGACGAGCGCATCGCGGCCATGGCGCGCATCCCCGGCGTCTACCGCCCCGGCGATTCTACGCGACCCGTGCGGCGCATCCTGGCCGACCTCGACAAGCTGCCGTTCCCCAGCGCCGTGGTCATGCCCAATACGGCCATCGTCCACGACCGGCTGGGCGTGGAGGTGGCGCGCGGCTGCACGCGCGGCTGCCGCTTCTGCCAGGCCGGTTTCATCTACCGGCCTTACCGCGAGCGCTCTTATGACTCCGTGCTGGAGACCTTCAAGCAGGGCCTGGCCGCCACCGGCTACGACACGGTCTCACTGCTGGCCCTGTCCATCACCGACCTGAGCTATCTGGATACGCTGATGCAGTCGCTCTTCTGCCCCTCGCGCGAGGTGGCGGTGGGCGTGCCTTCCATGCGTGTGGAAGGCATGACCGACGAGATGGCGCGCATTATCGCCGCGGTGCGCAAGCCCGGCTTTACCTTGGCGCCCGAGGCCGCCACCGAGCGCCTGCGCGCCGTGATCAACAAGGGCAACACCGAGGAAGACCTCTTCCGCAGCATCCGTCTGATCCGCGAACGGGGCTGGAGATCGCTCAAGCTCTATTTCATGATAGGCCTGCCCACCGAGACCGACGCCGACATCGAGGCCCTGGCGCGTCTTTCGCGGACAATAGCGCGCGAGTTCAGAGGCGGGGTCACGGTGAGCCTCTCGGCCTTCATCCCCAAGCCCTTCACCCCCTTCCAGTGGGAGCGGCAGATCCCGCAGGTGCGCCTCAAAGAGATCCTGTCCATGCTGCAGGGCAAGCTGCGCGACCGCTCCATCAGCCTGAAATGGCAGGAGCCGCGCCTCTCGCTCTTGGAAGGCGTGTTCTCGCGCGGCGATGCGCGCCTGTCCGAGCTGATTCTCAAGGCCGAAGAGCTGGGCGCCTACCTGGACGGCTGGACCGACACCTTCAACTATCCGGCCTGGATGGAGGCCTTTGAGCACTGCGGCCTGAACCCCGAGGAATACCACGCCGCCCGGCCCCTGGACGCGACCCTGCCTTGGGAATTCATCGACATGCGCCTTAAGCGAGAGTTCCTGCTCTCCGAGCGGAGCAATGCCTATGCGGCCGCCCAGACCCCGGATTGCCGGGAAGGCGCCTGTACTGCCTGCGGGGTGTGCGCCGGTGATATCAAGAACATCATCCGGCCCGAGGCTAAAACCGCGGATATCTTCCCGGCCGCCTCCACGGCGCGCTTCGGTTATGTCATCGGCCTGACCAAGACCGGGAATTCAAGCCTGATCGGCAACCGCGACTGGATCGAGCTCCTCAAGCGCGCCGTGCGCCGCTCCGGCCTGACAGCCAGCTACAGCGAAGGCTTCAGCCCCAGCATGCGCCTGACCTTGATTCCGCCCATCACCTTAGGCATACTCTCCGAGAGCGAATATATGCATATCGACCTCCAGCAGGCCTATGCGCCCGAGCTGATCTTGGCGCGCTTGAATCCCCATCTGCCGCCCGGCTCGCGTTTGACCTCCTGCGCCCCCGGAGGCCTGCCCCCGGTAGAGGCCTATGTCTTCAGGCTCGCTCGGCCCGTGGCCTTGCGCATTCCGCCCGAGGCCACCATCCACAAGGGCAAGAGCGACCTCAAGGTCCGGGACTTCCTGGAGCTAAAGGACGAGACCACCCTCAAGATCCGCTTCGTGGACGGCCGCACCATTTCGCCCATAGCCATCGTCACCGCCTTCGGCGACCCCGATTACCTCCCTGCCGATATCCTCAAGATCGATACCGTATTCGGGTGACATTGATTCACCCATGTACCCCTGAAATCTCCCTTGACTGAGCTTTAGAGCTGTGAATAATCATTTGCTATCATTTGCCGTAGAGTAAAAGGATAAAACCAGCATAGGAGTGTCAGGCCCATGACGGACAAGCCCTTGGAGCAATGCCCGAAATGTTCCAGCAAGGTCACCAACCCGGTTGAGTGTGAAACCTGCGGGATTGTCTTTGAAAAATACCTGAAGGCCGAGGCCCGCAAGAAGACAGCGGCTGAGCAGGTTGCGATAAAGGCGAGCGGTGTAAGGGTGCGTCCCGTGGTTCTCATAGCAATCGGTCTGGTGCTTATCGTAGCCGCCTTGGCTGCAGTTTATTTTGCAACGAGATCGCCTGTGACCTCTGACCCGCAAAAGCTCACGCCTGCGCCGCACGCCCGGAAGGTCCAGAAGGTTGAAGAGGCATCGTCCCAAGCAATGTCCGTCACAAACATCCAACCCCTGGAAGCCAAGGGTTCTGGCAAAGACCCCATCCAGAGGGCGCTGGACTCTACCGTCTCGGTACGCACCCCCTGGGGCGCCATCGGGTCCGGGTTTTTCATTGCCGAGCATGCCGTTGTAACCAACAAGCATGTCATCGCATTCGACGAAGCAGAATATCAGGCCTTCAGGAACAGGGTGGAGCGTAACCGCAAGCTCATCGATCTCGAGATCGAAAAAATCGACGAGTGGAAGAGCCGGCTGCGGCAGATGCCCGATGGTCCCAACCGGAAACAATTGGAGTTGATCATCCAGGGCAAGGAGGCCGACCTCGGCAAATACCAGTCCCTGCAGCGCGAAGACGAGGAAAAGCTGGCCAAGGTGAGGGACCAGAGATTTTCCCAGGATATCAAGATCGTCACGGACGACAACAAAGAGTATCCGGTCGATCATATCGTCACCAGCTCCAGCCATGATCTGGCTCTGTTGAAGGTCTCTTCGATCGAGGGTAAGGTTTTGAAACGCATGGCCAAAGATCAGCGCCTTGAGCAGGGCCAGGTCGTGTATGCCCTCGGGAGCCCGCTGGGGTTATCGAATACCGTGACCTCCGGGGTCTTTTCCGCCTACCGCAGGAAGACCGACACGGACGAGACCTATCTGCAGTTCGACGCCGCCGTAAACCCCGGCAACAGCGGCGGCCCGTTGATCGACAAAGAGGGCAATGTCCTGGGCGTCAATACCATGGGCATTCTCCAGGCCGAAGGCCTCGGCTTCGCCATCCCCATCGACGTGGTGTTTGAGGACTTCGGCGACTCGTTCTAAGCATTCTTTTTTACCCCTTGACTCCACCGGCTGGCGGTGAATAATGAAATCGCATGGCGCGGCCATCGCTCAAGATGGTTGATATTCGAGCGCTTTGAATTGGCTGGTAAGGAGGGATGTTATACGGATCCAGATAATACCCTATGATAAAAATGATACCACAGTAAATAATATGTACTATTCGATAAATGTGGCGAACAAAGCGCATATTATTAAGAAGTTATGCCCGATTGGAGAACGATGACCACCAATGAATAATAGCGAAACTTTCGGTCTCATAAAATTTTTTGACAATGAGGATTTCTTATCTCAATTATGTAATGGTACTTTTTACTGCAATACACCGGAATACTACCGCCTCCATACCAAACAAGGTGTTTCAGACCGTTATGAATGCTGTAGCTGGTCATTCAGGAAAACACGAGGTGATGCTGGGGCAAAAATTGTCGTTGGTGGGCATACAATAGAAGGTCTTAATTATGTTACTCTCAGAGCCACTGGAATGAAAGATAGTTGGCTTCATTGCTGGACATTATTGGAATTCTCCCAAGATGAAGCAGAAGTTGAATCTTTGGTTAACGATTTACAACGGATTAGAAATGAATTTGGATTAAATTACGCATATATGCCACCATCAAATATATGGCCATTCTTAAATTATTTAAAGACGTTAACACAGCATGAAGTGAGTGCTAGTTGTGTTACATATAGTAGCAGACCAAACGAATGGTCGCCTATATGCAAGAGTATGGATTATCAATACCAGCGTGAATTTAGATTTCTAATCGGTGAGTGCCAAGAATTGGCTACTGATCAGCTTATTATTCAAAATCAAAATGGATTTAGTGATTTCATTCTAAAAGATGCAGGTCTAGCAATCCAAAATATCAATGGGGAAACGTTTTTGCTATGAACAACCTTAAAAGAAGATATTGTTTACAAAAAACTCAATATCGAAATTCCCATGAGATAAAACAAATACAAAGGCTTGGCATAACCATCGGCTACACGCGGACTGCTTGGGCCGCACTTCCGTGGTAACTTGTCAGTCCAACTTGGCCCAAGCAGCCGGTGAGCCGCATCGTTGAGAGGATGGAAGACATGACCAAACCGATGACGATATTTGGCGTGGGGCTGCGCTGGGGATTGATCTCCCTGGCCTATGGGGCGTGTGTGTTCTTGCTCGCGTGGATTTTTCCGGTGCTTAACTTTCCGGCCGGTCTGTATTTGGCGCTGAATATCCTGGGTGCACTCCTGATCCTGATCGGCCTGCCATATTACCTTGTGGCGGTCAAGGCCATGACCAGGGCCTTCAAGGCGGGCGAGCTGGTGACGACCGGGGTGTACGCTGTCTGCCGGAACCCGCTCTACGGTTCCTGGATCGTGTTCCTGGTCCCGGGCATCGTGCTGCTGACGCATATCTGGTTGGCCTTAAGCGTGCCCGTGGTGATGTACATTGTCTTACGCGTCATGGTGAAGGAAGAAGAGGACTACCTGGCCGCCACCTTCGGCGAGCGTTACCTGCAATACCAGGCCACGGTCCCCTTTGTCAGTCCCACGGGGTGGTTACGAAGAGCTTGATCACGATTTGTACAGACGGGGCGTTCTGCCCCACTACGCCGCCGCCTTTTTCGGCCACGCCTTGGTAGAAAGCGGTTGTCCTTCCTTGCTGCGCAGGCGCTTCTGGATCACCGCGGCTTCGGCCTTGGGCACGCTGATAAAGGTGCAGTCATTGAGTACCTCGATATCGCGCACGAGCTTTTCCTTGACCCCGGTCTGTTCGCGGATCAGGCGCACGAGCTTGTGCGGATTGAGGCCGTGCTTGCGGCCGCGCGCCACGCGCAGGCGCGTGAGCGCTAGCACCGTGCCCGTGGATTGAACCGCCGCGATCTCGGCATAGGCCCCCTGGTCCAGCTCGCCGGCAAAGGCGTGGCGCAGGCAGGCCGCCAGGATCTGGGCGGCCTCGCCGCCGGACAGGAGCTCTTCGGCCAGCGCGCTATAGGGCGTGCAGTCCTGGTCCTGCCTGACCTGGGTGAGCGTGGCCTTGATGCGCTCGTGCTTGGCCATGATAAGTTCGGCCACGCTGGGTATGCGCCCCTTGCGCAGGTGCGCGCCGCAGGCCTGGCGGATCTGTTCGATCATGCGCAGCTCGCGCGGAATGACCAGACTCACGGCGATGCCTTTGCGGCCCGCCCGGCCGGTGCGACCGATGCGGTGCGTGTAGGCGTCCGGGTCCTGGGGCAGATCGAAATTGACCACGTGGCTCAAGTTGCTGACGTCGATGCCACGCGCGGCCACGTCCGTGGCCGCCAGGATGGTGATGCCTTTATTCCGGAAGCGGCGCATGATCTGTTCGCGCTGATCCTGGCTGATCTCGCCGTGGATGCCGTCGGCCTTGTATCCCCGGCTGCTCAAGCGTTCGGCGATCTGGGCGGTTTCGGCACGCGTGCGGCAGAAGACCAGGCCGTAGAAGTCCGGGGCCAGGTCGATGATGCGGCACAGGGCCTCGAACTTATCCTGCTCGCGCACCTCGTAGTAGATCTGCTCGGTCAGTTCCTGGGTCTTGACGCTGGTGGCCATGGCCAGGAATTCGTAGTCATTCATGTAATGCTTGGCGATTGAGAGCACCGCTTTGGGCATGGTGGCCGAGAAGAGCAAGGTGCGGCGGGTCTTGGGGGTCTGGGCGATGATGGTCTCGATGTCCTCAATAAAGCCCATGTCGAGCATCTCATCGGCCTCATCCAGGACCAGATAGGTGAGCCCCGCAAGGTTAAGCGAGCCGCGCCTCAGGTGATCGAGAATACGCCCCGGGGTGCCCACCACGATGTCCACGCCCTGCTTGAGGGCCTTGAGCTGGGGAGGAAAGGGCTGTCCGCCGTAGACCGCCAGGGTCGAGAGCCGCTGCCGGCCTTTGAGCGATGCCAGCTCACCCGCCACCTGCAGGGCCAGCTCGCGGGTGGGCGTCAGCACGAGCGCCTTTACGCGTTTGTCGGTTTTATCCAGGCGTTCGATGATAGGTATGCCGAAGGCCGCGGTCTTGCCGGTGCCGGTGGCGGAGCGGGCCACGACATCGCGCCCGTCGGTCAACAGGAACGGGATGATGGCTTGCTGAATGGGTGTGGGCGCGGTAAAGCCCTTGTGCTCCAGGGTGGACAGCATATCGGCACTTAAGCCCAGATCGACGAATTGTTCCATGGATAATCCCCTTTGTTCGTGAACTTCTCTTAAGACACACCAGGGATCAGCCATGGATGGTACCTTTTGAGAGTTACGTGAGCGCTTATAACCTATTCCACGCAGAAAGCCAGAAAAAAATTATTCGGCAGGGGCGGCCGCAAAAAGCGCGCCCCTTGATTTGATATAGAAATGATGTCAGCGGGCGTCCTGGATCTCCCACAGAAACCCGGAAGGCACCTGGTACGATTCCCGGCCGTACAGGGCGCGCACGCGCGCCCAGGAAAGGAAGGCCTGGTGCCGCGCGCGGGTGATGCCGACATACAGGAGCCGGCGCTCCTCCTCGATATCCTCGGTGCTTTCCATGGAACGCGAGTGCGGCAGGAGGCCTTCTTCCAGGCCCAGGATAAAGACGTAGTCGAACTCCAGGCCCTTGGACATGTGCAGGGTCATGACGCTCACCTTGTCGCCCGGAACCATGTCCGTGCCGGTGATGAGGGCCTTCTCCTCCAGGTAGTGCATGAGGTCGTTCTGCCCTTCAGCGCTGGCGATGAGCTCGCGGATATTGGTCAGCCGGTCCTCGCCGTCGATCTCGGCCTTGATTTCGGCCTCCAGGCCCGTGACGTCCAGGACGGCCTGCATGAGGTCGCCGACCTGTGCCTGGCCGCGGGTCTTGATCTGCTTCATCTGCTGGAGGAAGTCCTGGGCGCCCCTGGCGCCGGGGTTCTTGAGCACGCCCGCTGCCAGCGCAGGTTCCATGGCCTCCAAAGTGGGCGTACCCTTGGCGCGGGCATAGGTCTGGAGCAGGGCCAGGCTCTTGGGCCCGATGCCGCGCGCCGGGGTGTTGATGATACGGGCCAGGGCCTCTTCATCGCGCGGGTTGGCGATAATGCGCAGGTAGGCCAGCACGTCCTTGATCTCGCGGCGCTCATAGAAACGCATGCCGCCGAAGACCGCATAGGGGATGCCCAAACGCACGAAGTTTTCCTCGATCACACGGGACAGGGCATTGACGCGGTAGAAGACCCCGATAGAGGCCGGGCTCACGCCCTGGTCCATCAGACGCCGGATGGTATGCGCGGTCCAGGTGGCCTCGCGCTCGTCGTCCGAAAACTCCTTGATGGCGATATCCTCGCCGCCGGGTTTCAAGGCTTTCAGCTTCTTGGGCGCGCGGTAGCGGTTGTTGGCGATCAAGGTGGCGGCGGCATTGAGGATGCCCTCGGTCGAACGATAGTTCTGCTCCAGGGTCACCACGCGGGCGCGCGGGAAATCGTCCTTGAAGCGCAGGATATTGCCCACGTCCGCCCCGCGCCAGCCGTAGATGGACTGGTCGTCGTCGCCCACCACGCAGATGTTCTGCTCCGGGTTCACCAGGCCCATGAGCATGACGTATTGGGCCATGTTAGTGTCCTGGTACTCGTCCACCAGGAGGTAGCGGAAGAGCGACTGGTAGCGGCCCTTCACCTCCGGCATGTCCTTGAGCATTTCGCCCGGGACCTTGAGCAGGTCGCCGAAGTCAAAGGCGCCGTAGGCCTTTTTGCGTTCCTCGTAGAGCGCGATGACGGGCCCGGGGTCGAAGTCCAGCTTGCAGGATATGCGGTTATAGTCCTGCAATGTGTCCTTGGCCATGGCGATCAGCCAGGCCACGGTGCTGTCCACGCCCTTGGAGGTCTTGAGCTTGAGGTCGCGGATGCACTTGTTCACGAGCGAGCGCTGATCTTCGCTGTCGTAGATGATGAACGAGCGCGGACAGCCCAGGCGATGCGCCTCGTGGCGCAGGAACCAGGCCCCGAAGGCATGGAAGGTGCCGGCCCACATGCCGGGGTAGCCGTGGCCCAGCATGCGCTCCAGGCGCTCTTTCAACTCGAGCGCGGCCTTGTTGGTAAAGGTCAGGCACAGGATCTGAGCGGCCGGTACGCCCTGCCTGATCAGGTGCGCCACGCGGTGCACGATCACGCGCGTCTTGCCCGAGCCGGCGCCGGCAAAGATCAGGAGTGGGCCGTCCACATGCGTGACCGCCTGGCGCTGCTCCGCGTTCAGGTCCTTGAGGATATCTTCCATGTCAGTCCACCACCTTGTCGCCCTCGCTGTAGGGCTTGCGGATGAGCTCGCCCACCCTGGGCGTAAAGGGCAACGTCAGCTCGAAGACCTGGTTGGGCTTGAGGGTGCGTACAGGCTCGCCTTCCACCATGGCTCCTCCCAGCACGAAGCTTTGGCGGGCAGAGGTGCTGGAGAGCCATTCGAGCTCCATGCCCTCGATGAGGGGGTTGCGCGCTTCAAGCACCACGCGGCCGTTGCGCAGTCCGATCACCTTGGCCGCCAGGTGGTGGCTGTGCTCGTAGCCCTTGAACTGGTAATTGATCCCTTCCTGACCGGGCAGGCCTGAGAAGAATCCGGTGAAGTACTCCCGATGGCTGGTTTTCCTGACCTCCTCCAGCCAGGCCTCATCCACCCTGAAGCCCTCAGGGTTCTTCAGCCAGGCATCGCGCGCCTGACGGTAGACCGCCGTGACGGTGGCCACATACAGGGGTGTACGGCCACGGCCCTCGATCTTCAGGCCCTGCAGATCTAAGTCCATCACCTGATTCCAGACCGGCAGCAGGCAGAGGTCCTTGGAGTTGAACAGGAAGGTGGTGCCGTCTTCTTCGATTATCGGCATATACTGCCCCGGCCTGGTGCGTTCCACCACGGCATAGTCCCAACGGCAGGGCTGGGTGCACAGGCCCTGGTTGGCGTCGCGGGAGCAGAGGTAATTGCTGATCAGACAGCGGCCCGACATCGAAATGCAGATGCCGCCGTGCACGAAGATCTCCAATTCGATCGCGGTGTGTTTTCGGATATGGGCGATCTCTGCCTGGCCAAGCTCGCGCGCCAGGATCACGCGGGTTACCCCCAGGCTGGCCCAGGCTGTAACAGCCGGGACATTGACGGCATTAGCCTGCGTGCTCAGGTGTATGCTTATGGCCGGGGCTTGCTTCCTCACGAGCGTGAGCACCCCGATGTCCGCCACGATAAGGGCGTCGACCCCCGCGGCCTTGGCCGCCTCGATAGCTTCGGACAGCTGCGCCAGGCGGCTGTCATGCGGATAGGCATTGAGCGTCAGATAGACCTTGACCCCCGATCCATGCGCATACGTGACCGCATCTACCAGTTCGTCCGGGCTGAAATTAGCGGCCTTGGCCCGCAGGCTCGTCTCACCCTTGAGTCCGAGGTACACGGCCTCGGCCCCGTAGAGACAGGCCGTTTCCAGGGCTTCGCGGTTGCCGGCCGGTGCGAGGATCTCGGGTGTCTGCATCACGCCTGAGGATATACCGCATGGCCATCCGGCGCACAAGGGGACAAATCGTGCGGCCATGAAATCTCGTTCGGCGGTGTATGACAGCCATTGAAATCAGAGGGGCTTTGTCCTAGTACAATTGGTATTGAACGCCAAGGGAGGTGACCATGATGACCCAGTGGAAATGTTCGAACTGCGGCTATACCTTCGGCGCGGAAAAGCCGCCCGAAGAGTGTCCGTCCTGCAAGGAAAAATGCGCCTTCATGGATGTAAGCTGTTATACGCCCGAGTGCGGAGGGCCCGGAAACATCGACCCGCGCCTGACCTCGGGCAAATAGAAGCTTCGGCTCCGAGGCTTCATAGGGCTTGCTTTCCCGCTTGTCCTGGGTAACAATTGTATCCCATGGAGCTGCTGTTTGAGTCCACCGAGGCCTTCGAGCGCGATCTGGCGGCTTTGTCCGATACCGATCGGGAGAAGCTGATCGAGGCCATCAACCGTCAATGCCCGCTGCTGGCCTGCGATCAGCAGATCTTTTTTTCCCGGCTCTACCAGCCCCGGGCGGTGAGGTTGCGCCATGACTGCTGCTCGTCCCTCTCGGTCATGCCGGTGGACGACGAGCAGGCCATCATCCTTACCGTCGATGACGACCCCATCTTCGGTCAGATGATCATCACGCTGCTGCGCATCGTTCCAGCTGCAAAGGTCGAGACCGCCTATGACCGGATGGCGGCCGCCTTGTACGGACGTGGGCTGCAGGAGGGCGAGGGAGAGCGTGGCTGAGATCAAGCCTATCTACGATGAGTACGGCATCATCTTCGAGGCCCAGAAAAGGCTGACCGACAATACGCTGCGCATTGCGTTCTTCGAGGCCCTGGCCGAGCTCGAGGACAACGAGTGCCACCGTACGCGCACCTTTCCCAAGACGCGCCTGCACCGCGTGGCCGGGACCAGGGAGGCCATCTACCGCGCCGATATCAGCAAGATCTCGGGCTGGCGCATTCACCTGCAATACATCGACGGCCGCCTGCACTTGAAGGACCTTATCGACGGCACCCTGCACGACGACACCCTCAAGGTGATCAAATCCCGCAAGCATCGCTACGGTTGACCGGGAATGCTAAGATACGGATAAAAAAACCCCGGCGGGTTTTCCTGCGCCCGTCGGGGAATTTTTTTCATGGACCATTTGCCGGGCTAAAAAACCCTTGTGGTGAGGTTACACCTCGATCTTGCCTTCCTGCATGGTCTTGGTCGGGCGGAAGACCTGGACGCCGAATTTATCGGCCAGCTCGTTGCACTTCTGCACTAGGGCCGGATAGCCGATGTTCTTGGCCAGGGCGAAGGGGCCGATGCCGCCGCCGCCGTTGGCCAGCGCCAGATCGATGTCCGCGGGGCTGTCCGTCACGCCTTCCTCCAGGAGCTTGGTGGCCTCGTTCACCTGCAGGGCCACCATGTGCGTGGCATCGAATTCCGTGGTGGGGTTCGAGGTGTCGATGGTGGGCCTGCCGGCCGACCAGTCATAGATGCCCTTGCCGGTCTTCTTGCCCAGGGTGCCGGCCTTGACCATATCGGCCAGGGCCTTGCGCGGCGTATAGTCCTTGGAAAGGGTCTGGGAATAGTACTGCTGGGTATGCATGGTGATGTCCAGGCCGACGTAGTCCGCCAGCTCAAAAGGCGTCATGGGCATGAAGCCCTTGAAGACCGCGTCAAACTGCGACGGCGTGGGGCTGCCCTTGTCCAGGATGAGCTGCAGCAGCAGCGCCGTGGGGGCGTTGACCCGGTTATAGATGAAACCCGGCGAGTCCTTGCGCACGATGACCGGCACCTTCTTCATCTGCTGGGCGACGGCGTAGGTGGTCTGAATGGCCGTGTCCGAGGACTTCTGGGCATAGATGACCTCCACGAGCTTCATGAGCACGGCCGGGTTGAAGAAATGCATGCCCACGACCTTGTCCGGCCGCTTGGTGGCCGTGGCGATCTCCGTGATGCTCATGGACGAGGTGTTGCTGGCCAGGATGGTATGGGCCGGCGCAAAGTTGTCGATGTCGCCGAAGATCTTCTTCTTGACGGCCATGTCCTCGAACACGGCCTCGATAACCAGGTCCGCGTCCTGAACCGCGGCCTTGAGGTCGATGGTGGGCGTCAGGCGCGCGAGCATGTCATCGTTCTGCTCCGCGGTGATCTTGCCCTTGCCGAGGAACTTGCCCAGGCTGTCTTTGATGGTGCTTAAGCCCCGGTCGACAAAACGCTGCTCCACATCATGCATGGCCACCTTGTAACCGGCCATGATCCCCACCTGCGCAATGCCGTTGCCCATGGCACCGGCGCCGATAACGGCGATCTTTTTTACATCCATATCAACCCTCCTCACAATGATTTATTCACGAACCCTTGAATGCGGGGTTGCGCTTGCACCAGCATGCCGCTGAATCCTTGGATGGCCTCCTGGACGTCCTGGAAGGCAGACCCCTGCCTGATGGAAGAGGCCTGATCATTGCAAAAGGATTCAGGCCAGAAAACAACATCCACCAAAAAGTGTGGCTTGTCAAGGTGTTGTGATTAAAAGGGGCCCAAGGGCGACTGGGGGCGCCGTGTTTGCGAGGGCAGGGACAGCATGAAATCCGCGGCCTTGTGCCGTTGGGAGATGGCCTGGGCCTGGATATTCTGCTCATAGCGCGTGGCGGGCTCATAGGTCCAGCCTTGCGCCAGACGCCTTTCCTCGCGCTTGACGGCCCAGGCGACATAGCGGCCGGCCAGCGTGGCATAGAGCCTGGTCTTCCATCCGAAGGTACGATACAGCTCCTTGAGGATGACGTCCAGCTTTTGCTGCATGCGTTTATCTCCGCGATAAGAGGCCCGCATGCCCCACAAGGCCGCGGCATAGGTGGTCCTTAAGGGGTCGACCTCGCGGTCGATACGGCTGCGCACGCAGGGATCGGGATGGTTCCGGTAACGCTGCCAGCCCGTGAGCATGACCCGGATCAGGCGCGCCAGGCTGGGGCCGTTCGCTTCAAAGTCCCGCACAAAGGCCCGGCGCAGCATCTCGGTCTCCTTACCCTGAGGGATATGCGGATGGCGGTAATTGAAGCGGTACTGTCCGTGGGTATCGGCAAGAGGAAGCTCGTCTTCGGATAAAAGCGTGCCCTGCCGCTTATGTTCTTCATGGAGCGGCGTGCCCGGTATGGGCGTATAGAGCATGAACTGGTGGAAGACCGTGTCATGGCGCACGGCATGTGCGATGGCCGCGTCGATATTCTCCGGCGTATGCTCTTCCAGGCCGATAATGGTGGAGCCCAGCACGCGGATGCCGTGGGACTGCAGCTCCTTAACCAGTTCATGGGTGTCCACCCCGCTGAGCTTGGCGTAGCGGCTGTCCTCACCCTCCAGGCCCATCCAGACCCAGGAGATGCCCAAGCGTATGAGCTGCTCCATGGTATAGGATTTGATCACGCGCGCGGAAGAAAACACGAACAGGGCCCAGTCCTTTTTGTTGGCGATCATGAGTTCCAGGAGCCTAAGCGTCCGCGTACGGTTGAGCAGGAAGTTTTCGTCCATGACGAAGAAGGCCCCCACCTTGAGGTCGGCCTCGATCTCGCACATGACCTGAAAAAGCTCGTCGCCGGTCTCGAAGAAATTGATGGAATTGCCCTTGCCCCCGAACAAAGCCGAGGTCGAGCAGAAGTTGCAGCCCAGCGGACAGCCCACGGATGGGATCAGCATGGCGGCCGTGTCCTCGGGTTTGTCCTTCAGTGTCACGCCCACGATGCGGGTCCCGAATCCGGAAGAGACATGCGGGTGCTTGACGGGCGCGGTTACGTCCTGGCCCAGGAAGCGCCTGAACCAGGCCACGCCTTCACCCTTGCAGATATGATCCACCTCGATGCGCTGCTCCAGTTCGGGTATGTTGGCGATATGTCCGCCCACCACGATCTGCGCATGCGGCTGGTAGGCGCGGATGAGCGAGCACATCTTTTTCACCTTGCCCAGGTTGGGTATGATGGCGCTGATGCCGATGATGTCATAGTGGTTGGCGGCCAGTTCCTGCGTGAAGCGCTCCAGGGTGGGGAAGTCCAGCAAGGTGCAGGGCGCGTCGATATTTTCCTTCAAGAGCATGAGGCCAAAGGAATTGTGGAACATGCGCAACGAAAAGGCCCCCTGTTCGCGGGTGACCTGATTATGATAGAGTTCCATGGGATTGATGCGACGGCTTCCGTATTCATCGTCCTGGGCATAGGGGCCGAAGACGCTCGTGAGCAGGATGCGGGCCTTGTTTTTCAGAGGATGTATCGTTTGGATCTCGAGCATGTAAGCTCTCCTTTTGCTCTTTATTTTCGTGCACCATAGAAGCAAGATCGGCGAGAAACAAATAAAATCCCCCGCTTTCACAATAGTATTACATTGAGGCCTGGTGAGGCTTTGCGGACGTAAAAGTTGTGTTAAAGTTCACTCATCTTCCTCTGTTTGGGAATTGTTTTCAGGATCAGCCGGCGTATAATGCGGGATACGGCCAGAGATAAGAGAGGGGGCCGAATAGGTTATCAGGAGGAAAGTTGTCATGCATAAGGTATCGGGCTTGATTACGTTTGCGCTCATCATTGGTTTTTCCTGCCAGCTCATGGCGGCGGACAACACCGTGCTGCAGCCGCCGCAGCTCAAGGTGGATGCTAATGCCAAGATTGTGGATAAAACGCCCGCCAAGACACTTGCCACGCCCGCGACCCAGGTCGAAGGGCTTCACGTAAACAAGGCGCTGCTCAAGCCCGATCTGCTGCCCATCAACCCCGGCAATATCGTCAACAACTGCACTACCCCCGACAATGCCTGGAAACTCAAGATCACGGTCAAGAACCAGGGCAAAACGGCCTCACAGCCCTGCTCCACGAGTGTGACCTTCTGGGTCACGGTGCCGAACACCTCCACGTCCGAACCCAAAACCATTGATATCCCCACCCCGGCTATTGCACCCGGCCAGAGCGTGGAGATCGGACCGGCCGACATGCCGCCTACCTGCTACCGGCCGGATTGCACGTTCAAGATCGTCGTCGATTCCAAGAACCAGATCGATGAGCTGAACGAGAACAACAACATCATGAGCGGGTTGTGCATGGGGTGAAACGCCCCATCATTCAAGATCAGATGGGGAGATGATACGCTTTCATGCCGTCCGCAGATCATCATCCATCAAACCTCCATATATTCATAAGCTAACCCATGCTTGACATGGGTGTATTCGGCTGGCATAGAATGTGGCCATGACAACATTATATGTTATATTTCACAAACGATTACAAAGCCTTCAGGAATAATGAACAGGAAACAATTCTCCATCGATGAGTCACTCGGGTTCTGGGTATATCGCATGCACACTCAGAGTTGCGCTGTCCTGAAAAGGGCCTTCCAGGACGCAGGACATGATATTACGCCGGAGCAGTGGGGTCTTATGGTCCGATTGCGGGAGAACCAGGGGATAAATCAGAGCCGGCTGGGCGAGAAGGCATATAAAGACCGGCACAACACAACACGTATCGTCAAGCAGCTAGTAAAGCGCGGTCTTATCGAACGTAGGCCGGATGAGATCGATAAACGTGCGTATAATCTTTTTATCACCGAAAGCGGGCAGGTTGCACTGGAGGCACTGGCTCAGATTGACTTTAACCATTATACTATTGTTTTTAATGGCCTCCCTGCCGAGGATCTCAGAGCTATGCGCAGGATACTTAAGCACATCGTGAACAACCTTGAAGGATTGAACTGACATATGAATAAACGGACATTCAGAGCACTGGTTATTGGAATCATTCTAGTCGGCATTTACGCCGTCTTTTATGTCGTCCGATCGCTTTCATATGAGCGTACGGATAACGCCTACGTCGCCGGTGTCATTGTGCCTGTCTCCGCCGAGGTAAAGGGAAAGGTCGTGAAGGTGTATATCAAGGACAACCAGGATGTGATGGTCGGGTCTCCCCTCGTTGAGATCGAACGGGATGATTATCTCCATATGCTGAGTGAAAGAAAGGTTGCAGTATCACAGCTTGAAGCAGAAAATAGCGAATTGCAGGCTGCCGTGGAGGAGGGGAACAAGACACTGGCGCAAGCTCATGCAAACCTGGATGCCGCGGTTGCTGAGGAAGATCTGGCGGATAAGGATGTAAAGCGATATGGTAATCTGCTTCAGCGAAGGGTGGTGTCGCAGAGCCAGTATGACAATGTTCAATTACGATGGACGGTAGCAAAAGCCAAAAGAGAAGCTGCTAGGGCTTCTGTCGCAGGGGATGAAGCCGCCTTGAAAACCCTTCAGGCACGTTTGAAAACCCAGGTATTCAAAATTAAAGAAGCCGAGGAATCCCGCGACATGGCGCGGTTGAATCTTGCACGGACCGTTGTGTTTGCCCCCCTGTCGGGAAGGATCACCATGCGGAATGTGGACCCCGGTAAATATGTAGAAACGGGCCTGCCGCTTCTTTCTATCGTCATGAAGGACACCTGGGTTATTGCCAATTTCAAGGAGACGCAGATTAAAAAATGTCGGTTGGTCAGCCGGTAAAGGTTAAGGTCGATGCCTACCCGGGCATGATGTTCAAAGGCCATGTCGACAGCATGCAACTCGGTACCGGATCGGTATTTGCCCTGCTCCCACCTGATAATGCATCAGGAAATTTCGTCAAGGTCGTGCAGCGCGTGCCGGTAAAAATTATCATAGACTCCAAGATTGACCCGGCCCATCCGTTATGTCCCGGATTGTCTGTGGAGGCTACGGTGGATGTAAGCCGCAGAATCGGGGCCAAGCTTTCCGGGCGATAGGGGTTTCGTGGAAGAGGCTCAGAAAATCCACAAATGGCTCATAACCATGACCGTGCTGACCGGCGCGATCATGTCCGCCCTCGATTCAAGCATCGTAAACGTAGCACTGCCGCATATGATGGGGTCGCTGGGCGCCTCGGTCGAAGAGATAACCTGGGTCTCAACCGGCTATATCCTTTCGAGTGTCATCATAATGCCCATCGTTGCGCTCTTGAGCTCTCGTTTCGGCCGTAAGCGTTTGTATCTCTTCAGTGTACTGTTGTTCACCTGCGCTTCCACGCTTTGCGGATTCGCATGGGACTTGCCTTCCATGGTCATCTTCCGTATCATTGAGGGCCTTGGGGGCGGTACCCTCATCGTGGCCTCCCAGGCAATCCTCAGGGAGACCTTTCCTCCTGAGGAACAGGGTATCGCCATGGGTATTTACGGGCTGGGCGTCATCCTGGGGCCGGCTATCGGACCAACGCTGGGGGGATGGCTCACCGACACCTATTCATGGCCCTGGATCTTTTTTGTCAAATCACCGCTGGGCATCATAACCGCCCTCTTGGTCGTCAAGTTCATAGAGGACCCCCCTTATCTCCTCCGGGAAAAAAGGATGATGGATCTTGCCGGTCTGTTCTTTATGACAATGGGTCTCGGAGCGCTTCAGATCATGCTGGAAAAGGGCCAACAAAAAGACTGGTTCTCATCAAGCTTTATCATTTCTCTTGCCGCTATCTCATGCATGAGTCTTATAATTTTTATTTGGCGGGAACTGACCACGGACGAACCGGCGGTCAACTTGCGTATCCTCTCCGATTTCAATTTCTCATCCGCAACATTGCTTAGCGGCATCCTTACCCTGGCCCTGATGGGCAGCCTCTTCCTCTTGCCGCTTCTGCTGCAGCAGCTCCTCCAGTACACGGCGTATGACTCTGGTCTTGCGCTCATGCCGAGAAGTATAGCGATGGGCATCTCCATGCCGCTTGCCGGATGGCTTTACAACAGGACAGGTCCACGGCTGCTCGTCGTCTCAGGGCTTCTCATAAATGTGGTCTCGTTCTACCAGCTCTCCGCCTTATCGATTGATGTGGGGTTTTGGGATATCTTCGTCCCCCAGTTCATCCAGGGGATCGGATTCGGACTTATATTCGTGGCATTGAGCACGGCGGCGTTATCTCATATGGAAAAGCGCCTCATGACGGCCGCCTCGGGGTTGTTCAATGTAATCAGACAGGTTATGGGCAGCGTGGGCATTGCAGTGGCGGCCACGCTTCTGTCCAGGGGTGAACAGGTGAACAGGGCATTACTCGTTGAGCATGTGAGCGTCTACAGGGATGTAACCGTTTCATCAGTAAACACCCTTACAGCATATCTGTTCTCACGTGGCGTAGGGATGTCCGGCGCAAGAGAAAAAGCCCTGAAGGTGCTGGATGGAATCGTTATGCAGCAGTCGGGCATGCTCACCTACAACCATATTTTTTTTCTGGTCTCGATGATGTTTCTCCTCTCCATACCATTGGTTCTGATCATTAAAGATAAGAGAATTATTATGGAGAGCTGAGCGGACGAAGAGAGGGAAAGGAGAGAACCATGCCTGAGCATCAACATTCAGTGATTACTCTTTCAAGGCAGATGGGCAGCGGAGGAACCTATATCGGTTATCTCCTGGCAAAAGAGCTCGGTTTCAAGTATGCCGACCGAGAGATCCTGCGCCAGGCGGCACAGTACTTAAAAACCGATGAGGGGTACCTTGACCGGTTTGAGGGGCGATCTTCCGGGCTCCTTGCGAATATTTTGAGGGGGCTCTCATTGGGGACGCCGGAGACCATAAGTCCGTATCCTTTAAACAGGCCGGTTTATGACAAGGATCTATTTACCCTCGAGTGCAAAATCATGAAAGAAGTGGCTCCGGAAAATAAGACAGCCATATAAGTGGAAGACTTGCTCAAAAGAGGCCTTAGGAATAGGGTCAAAGAAAGGAGCAAGAAGATGAGACGGACAAGAAGGAATCACTCGGCGGATTTTAAGGCGAAAGTGGCCTTGGCGGCAATCAGAGGAGATAAAACGCTGGCGGAGT